>TARA_R100001443_G_scaffold117335_1_pt1 | contig 55718 bp, 80 predicted proteins | sample TARA_R100001443 | Tara Oceans TARA_R100001443 (sample SAMEA2622142) | marine metagenome | biome: marine biome (ENVO:00000447); feature: deep chlorophyll maximum layer (ENVO:xxxxxxxx); material: "saline water (ENVO:00002010), including plankton (ENVO:xxxxxxxx)" | depth 50 m
TTTTTTTTGCGCGCATTCAAAGCCCAGATCAGTATGCCTCCCCCGATCACAGCAGGGATAGCAAGCTGAAGGAAGCTGCCTATCAGGTATTCGGTCAGGGTCGGTTCCATTATCGTGGCCTCCATGATATCCTGTATCGGCAGAACGGAATGCGCCAACATTCCGCCTGCCTGACCACTTGAACCTGTTGTGGAGGCCCAAATGGCTAACTCTCGTATATGCTCTATCGATGGATGTGGAAAGCCGCACTGCGCTCGCGGGTGGTGCCAGGGGCACTACGTCCGCTGGAAGACGCATGGCAACCCGCTGCGCGGTGGGGCCAAAATAGGAGTCCGACGCGCGACGTGCTCTGTTGGTGGATGCAATCGAAAACATGTGGCTGGGGGCTATTGTGGCGCCCATTATCAGAGGGTGAAGGCAACCGGCAAGGCCGGGGCAGTCGATCTGCGCCCGTATGGGGAAGCGCTCCAATGGCTGATGGACCACGCTGATTATGGCCTAGACGACTGCCTGATTTGGCCATTTAGCTGCAATGACACGGGGTATGGTCAACTCAATAATGGTGGACGCACAGAGCGCGCGCATCGACGTATGTGCATCATCGCTCATGGTCGCCCGCCATTCAGAGGTGCGCAGGCCGCCCATTCATGCGGGCGAGGAAGCAGCGGGTGCGTAAACCCGAGACATTTGCGATGGGCGACCAGACAGGAAAACATGGCTGAAATGTCGGAGCATGGGCACTCCAATCGAGGCTCAAAAAGTCCTCAAACAACTCTCGTGGATGCTGATGTAAGGGCTATTCGACTGGCCGCAGAGCAAGGTGAGAGCCAAAGGTCTATCAGCCAGAGATATGGAATATCTCAAACAGGAGTGTCGCTGATCGTCAGGCGCAAGAACTGGGGTTGGCTGGATTAACGAGTATCCTTAAGGGCCGCCTCCCGCAGCGCATCCGCTGGGTTTTCAGAAGGATCTTCCTCGCCCGTTGCCACACCATATGCGTACTCACCGGTGATCCACAATTGGCCAGTCGGCAGGCCAAACAGGACGCCCAGTGAATCAAGCGCCAGCCGTGCCTCGTATTCGCTTTCGATGCCATCAGCGGCACGAGCAACACCCTGCACGCCACGGTCAATGATGGAACCCGCAGGACTCATGTTGTACCCAAATTGCGGGTTCATGCCCGCATTCACAATGTCACGCAGGAACGGCACCGTTGAAACGGCATTCGACACGAGCGCCTTTGCTGCCTTCTCACCGGGCTCATCTTCGTCGTCTGGGGGCGGGAAGCGCCCAGCAAGGACTTCTGCCAGCATGGGGATGACAACGAACAAGAGCGACATGTTTGCCGCGAATGCCGCAGGATGCACCTGCCCTCCGCGTACATCTTGTATTTGGGCGGCTGTCAGATTGTATAGACCCGAAAAGTAGCTGTATACAGAAGTCATCAGCTTCTCCAGTTCGGTCCCTCGCATGATCTGGGGCAGGTCTTGCATCCGACCCGCAACCTGCGTCCGGCGAATTACGCTGTCGGCATAGACGATTGCGTCTTCCTCATTGCTCGCCTCGATACCTTTGACCTTGCCATCCATTGCCTTGTCGTAAGCGCCAATCCATGCGCCGGTCGAAACAGCCGTATCCATCATGCCGATGAAAATGAACGCATTGCGCTGCATCTTGCCCAGTGGCGTGCGCTCCTGCATCTTGTTCGTGACCATGCGGACGTCGCGGTCAAAGCCCTGCGGTCGGTCACGCATGAACTCGGACTTCTCGGACACCCACTGCCAGCTACCCCAGAACGACGCAGGATTGCCGCCAAAGGCCTTCAGGAAGCCTTGCGTGGTGTACTTGGTGCCGATCAGCGCCGGTGCCGCCAGGATACCCGTAAGCTGCTGCGTGGCCGTGCCGATCTTGTAGCCCATCGCCACGATGGAGAAGTTGCGGCGGGCGCGCTGCATGATGTCAGTGACGAACCCGCCCGGCTCCTCGGCGCGCTCAGTGGCCACAGCCGCAATCCACGGGCGCAGCATGTCATACTGTTCGCGTCCGGCTGCATTGATGTATGCCTGCGCAAACCGCTCATTCTGGATGATCTTGTGCGCATCGATGACCGCAGGACGATAGTTGATGTCGTGGATCACGTTCTGCACATGCTCATGGAAGACGCTGATCGAGAGCTTCACACGCTTGCCACCAGAGCCGACACGCTCTTTCAGGTGGCCCGTCTTGGTCATCGGCTTGGAATAGGTCTTGCCCAGATCCGCCAGCATGTCCTTCTCTTCAAGCCGTTGCTGTGTCACAGCCTTCGGCGTTGGCGCGTCAGTGCTGTACTTCAGCGGGTAATACTGGCCCTTGATTTCGCGGCCAGAGGCAAGCGTGAACGTCACGCCTTCGACGGCTTTCGGCGCCACACCGGTAATCTTCTTCTCAAGCGCAAAGGCCGGATCGCGATATTCCCCGATCAGCGCCCACGTCCCTTCAATGAAATCCCAGTCCTTGTCAGTCAGGACGCGGTTCAGCATGGTCTCGACCGCCGCCTCATCCCAGCCATAGCCTTCCAGCAGGGCCGAACGGTTGCCCTCATTGCCCCAGTTCAGGCCAACCGTGATGACATCCATGCGGGTCGGAGACTTCTTGCCCGGCCATTGCAGTTCTGGCGTATCAACGCGCTGGCTGAAGAGTCGCCCCCGTTCGCGTGGGCTGTACGCCTCATAGAGCGCATTCATCTTCTCTGCGCCATCACGAGCCATGACGGTTTCCCGATCAGCCGCTTCTGCCATCGGACGCCAGAGCGCATTGAACAGCGCGCCATTCTCCCCACCATCGAGACGGGCAAACTGGAACTCCATACGGGTCAGGCGAGCATGAGCCTTGCGCAACCATGTTGCTGTGCGCTCACCAACCGTGGCACTGACATTCTGCTCCCGGTCCTTGTTCGTCGGCGCAGCAACCAGACGCTCGACCAGGCCATCCACGACAGCAGAGAAAGCCCGCTTCTCCCGCTCATTGAGCAGGCGCTCCTTCAGCTTTCCGAGGTGCGCCATGTTCGCGACCGTTGCGACCAGATACTCCGCCTCTTCGAGCGTGAGCGTGCTCCACACCTTGTCTTCTGCGGCTTGGGCCAGCAGGAAGGCTTCCGGCGTGATTTCGCTCTCACGGCCCTGCTCTGTCATCTCCAGCACCCATTGCGCGGCTGACAGGCGATTGCGCTGCTCTTTCGGTCCCTGCTTCGAGACGCGCAGCTCATAGGCTTCCAGAAGCGCATCAATCTTTTCGCGATAGTCCGGCGCGATCGATTTACGGCGGCTCTCCGATGTCTCGTACTTCTGAAGATCGCGGCGATGCTTCTCCAGTTTGTCGGCAGCTTTGCGGGCCTCATTGTAGAGGTGCATGTTCACCAGCTGCCGGCGCTTGTGGATGAAGGCTTGCGCATAGTCGCCCTTGCGGGTGGCATCGAGAGCGTTGCGCATTTCGCGGCGCTCAGCCTGGAGGAACCGGCCATTGGCGCGGATCTCCTTGACCGTCATCAGGGCGAGGGCGTCCTTGGCCATCTGCTTGGCCATACGCCCCGCAGCGACCTCTCCGACGGCGCGCGCAAGGGCCTCCAGCTCGATCTCTGCGTGCCGGGATACCAGCTCCGCCTCAGCCATCTGGCGGGCTTCCATCTCAAGGGTTCCATCCTCCATCATGTTCCCGAACTCGCGATTCATTTCACGGCGGGTCAATTCATTCAGGTAACGTTCGCGGCTGCCGACTTCGGCAAGGGCTTTCAACAGGGCCTCACCAGACGTGAACCCCAGCAATTCAGCCGCATCGTCAGGGCTCATTGCGCCTTCGCCATTCTGCGTCACGAAGTCGGACACCTGCTTGCGCAGCACTTTGTCGTTCGTCTCGAAGATGTCGACACCGCCTTCAGACAGCCAGCTTTGCCACGCTTCGGCATTACCAATGTCTTCTGCCTGTGCCATGTCTTCGGCCCGATAGACCGGATCACCACGCGACTCGCGATCGAGAGCGTCCAGCAAGTCATTGATGGTGGCGCCGTCTTCCAGATAGCCAACCTCAGCCGCCATCTCGCGCACATAGTCGATGTCCATGCCGGAGGTTTCATTGATGAGGTTTTCCAGCCCCATCGTTTTCAGTTCAGGGCCAGAGTCCTTGATACCGTTCGGACCCCGCGCGCCGGGGGATGAGATGGTGCCCTGCTTTCCCTTCGAGCGGATAAAGTCTGAGAGGGACTTGGGTGGCTTGCGCTTCAGCGTCTTGCGGACACCCCGGATGGTTTCGAGCATGTCAGTGACGCTTGAGCCTGCGCCAGAGCGCTCACGGATGGCACGGGGCAAGCGACGCACAGCATCCTCGCCATAGTCTTCGCGGACGGCGGACAGGTCTAGGCGGATCGGGGGAAGGTCTGGCGGCGGAGAGGTTTCGCCCCAGCCTTTGGGGTCTCCGCGTTGGAACAGCATTTGCGGCTGGCTCTGAATGGCGGCCAAGCGCGCCTGCTCATCGCGGGATTTGTAGGTTTTCACCTCAACGCCTTCGGCTCGCAAGGCATCCTTCAGGTCGGCAGGAAGATTGCGCGGGACAATCGCCACAGCAAAGTCCCCTACACCCATGATCCGATTGGCCTTTGCCTCAAAGTAAGACGTTGGCATTGACCTCAGTTCATCGACGTACTGCCGAATAAGCGGGATGGCCTCCTCATCGAACGCCTCGCGCCACCCTCTCGGCCCATCAGCGATGGCATCAGCAACCGCATCAATGTACTGGAACCCGTCGGCAGAAAACTTGTAGAATGGACGCAGTTCGTCAGCCAGCGCCGTGAAGCGCTCACCAGAGCCTTCTGCGATTGCCGTCATTTCCCCTTCAGGTATGATGCGATCGCGGTTTTTCTGAACATCCTTCTTGGTTCGCATCGGACTCGCTGCGATGGCGGCACGAACCGAGCCGACCCCTCCGAACGAGTCACGGCCGCCCTCCCGAAGCTCCTTGCGCATGGCCTTCATGATGTTCTCAAGGTTGAACTCCTTGAAGCGCCGGTTTCCAGAATATGTAAACCCGTCGAACATCCGCCGGCCCTTGGTGATCCGGTTAGCTAGTTCCTTGGTGTACTCGCGGAACTTGTCGCGCTTGGCCTGCGTCTTGTTAGTCCTGCGATACAATTCTGTTTGAAAGGCCCTTAGATCATATTCTGATTTTTGGGCCTCGCGGATCATATTATCGAACTCGTTGCGCGCCGCCCTCGAAAGGGACCCGTCCTCCTCAAAATGAATTTGTATTGCTTCCCGACCAGCCGCGATACGCGCCTCGTTCATCTTCTCCTCTTTTTTGGAAAAGTATGCCGTGGCGAGGGAGATCCACTCGTCCGATCCCCACTCCAGCCCCATCGCCTTGCGAACTTCAGGAGGCACCCTCAACCTCTTCAGCTTCGGCACCTGGTTGGTTTGAGCCAGATAAGCGATCTTCACAAAATCCGAATGAGTCAGATCGTTAGGCAGGTCGCTCGACATCTCATCGAGCGAGAGATACGAGCCAACGCCGGAGCCCTCTGGAACATGCTGCTTGTTCTCGGAGATAAAGCGCCCAACCTCAGCATTATCATATTCGGGCACCGCCTGCGGAACCGTTGGTGAATAAATGTCAGCATCATAGGCGGTCACGTCCCGCTCATTTAGCAGGTTAGGATCTGCAAGAAGGGTTATTTCGCCATAGCTCGAAAAACCGCCTTGATCGGTGCGCGCAACTGCCAGCGACGGCATTGGCATTCCACCAAGTGCAAGCGTCCGGCGCAGTTTATCGGCACTGATATTGTGCGCGAGAAAGAGGTTCTTCGGCTCGCCGCTCTCCTGATACAGCAACCCCGCCTCCTCACTCTTCGCATCATCGAATGCCGCAAAGGCTGAGCGGATGTCCTTCGCATCAAATACGTTGTAGATCGTCGCAGGCTTTGTCGTGATCGCATTCGTGTTGAAGTCATCCTTCATGTTCCGGAAGATGACGCCATCATGACCGAGATGCTTGGCCATCAGGACGATGCTTTCCGAAGACACCAGCCTGCGCCCCTTCAGCAGATGATCTGGTACAATGCCTTTCAGCAGGCTCACGGGAATCTGATCGAAATGCTTACCCTTGGCGTCGATCTGCATCGGATTGCGCAGACGCAGGCGGGCCTCCATTGCAAAGGCTGGAGCGCCGACATGTGGCCGCGCATATGTGTTCGCCGTCTGGGGCGCGTCTGTGAACCATCCGCCGCCAATCATTTGCTGGTCAGAGATACCCTCAGATGAAGGACGGGCGCGAGCGCCACGGAACGCCGCGATCTTGAACCCCTGACGCTCGGCGCGCTCCATGCGAGCCTTGGCCTCATCGATCTGCTCAGGGGTAAACTGATAGAACTCATTCTCGCCAGTCGACTCGCTGTCCGGAACATCGCCCTTCCAGCCCTGACCGGCCAGCCAGTTCCATGCCCGACCGACTTGCGACCGATCAAACTCCCGCGTGATGTCCCCCCGGACGCGCCTTTTCTCGTCCCTGTACCATGCCTCGCCTTCACGCAAATGCTGCTGCATGAGAACCTGGAGCAAGTCCTCCTTGGCGCTTTCACGGGCGCCCTCGATGCGCTTGCGGAAATTGTCGTACTGTTTCTCGGTGATGATGCCTGCATCCAGCATCGCCTTGGCTTGCTGGTCTGCCAGCGTCTCGACCGGCCTGGATGCTGCCTCGATCGCGTCTTCTGATGCCACCATGCGGTCCATGACGGAGCGGATTTCCGGCGTCAGGTTTGCCCGCTCCAGTCCGGTCAGGCGACGATAGATTGCCGTGATCCAGCGCTTGAATACGCGGAACGCATCACGCAGGGCAGCCGTAGGGGCCTTGCCATCGCGCAGGTATGCCTCGAAGGTTTCCGCGAACGACTCCTGCACCTCCCGCCCTTGATCGGTGATGACGCCGTTTTCATCGAACATCTGGAAATCATAAGGCACCCGTGCCCAGCGCAGGACTTCCTCATACTGCTTCTTCACGAAGGCCGGAGCGTTTTCAGCCGTGGCCATATTGTGCAGTTCAGTCAGATACCAGTGGGACAGTTCGTGCATCAGGGTCGATGCATTGCGCTGGTCGAACATGGTGATGAGGTTGCGGGTCGGGGAGAATGTGCCACGGGCCTGCTGCATGAGGTTGCCCTCAGCATCAGTCGGATGCGGGGCCAGCGTCTCATCGAACAGCATGATGCTTTCAAACTGTGGCGGGCCTTCTTCACTCTCAGCGCGCTTGCCGCCCGGAATGTATGTGCCGGCCATGATGCCGCGATCACGCAGGTTCTTGAACACCCAATCAATCTGGCCGCCACCATCTTCATTGACGCGGAAGCCTGCGATTTCGCGCATCATATCTGCGCCAGACAAGTCTTCAGGATTGCCTGTGCGCTCACGTATCCACGCATTGTCCCAGCCGACCGAATAGTCAGCGCCAAGGCGTGATGCCTCCATGTCCCACAATGCACGCAAAGCGGTTTGTACTTTCTGGGGCTGCTCACTGTATGGCGCATCAAGGTTGACCATGTTTTGCGGGTCAAGCATTTCCTCGACCGTCATGGCCCTGCCAGCAGGGGGCGGCAGTTTGCCCGACTCCGCAAGCACAGCAATATTGCGCTCGGCTTCCTTGCGGGTCAGGAAGGTGCGCCCTGCAATGTCTCGCGTGTCCGCCACATAGGGACTGTATCCGCCACTCGGCTGACGCTCCCCGCGTGCTTCCAGTTCACGGGACCGGGACTGCCGATCCGCCGGAATATTCGCGCCAGTGTCTTCCCCTTCACGCCATGCCTGCTCTTTTGGTTTCGGCTCACGGAACACGGGGAATGGATCATACAGACCGTCCTTGGCATACTTCGCCGGAGCCACGCCGATCGCGCGCCCACCAAGGAACCAGTCAATCGCCTCTTGCTCTGTCTTCCACGGGGGAACCGCAATGCGCTCCTCCATCGTCCAGCCCTTGCGGTACATGGTATTGAAGGCCCTGCGCTCTGTCGGCATCAGGGCATAGCCATCAGACCGCTTGCCCATCTTGCGCTTCTCGATGTGGTCAATGGCGTGCTGAAGCTCGTGAACGGCAGTGTATGGCGCAACCACATCGCTTTGCGTTGAGATGCGAACATGCGGACGCCAGAATACAGGGTCAGCCTCATAGCTGCCCCGTGCGCCGGGAATGTCCGCATCGCCAGTGTCTTCCATGACATCGACGCCAGGACGCGCATCAGCCCGTTGCTTCCCGATCTCAGGATACTGCTCGTAAAGCGCTGGGTACTCGATGACCTCAGAGACCTTGCCCTTCTCTGAATTGACAACGACCGCGCCATCCTCGATCTCGCTGATCCAGTCGCCATTCTTGTCCTGATACCAAGGCTGGCCCATTTCGGCCGTCTTGTCCCAGATTTGCTGGCGGGTGTATTTCGGCTTGCGCTTGCTGAACATCCCGCCCGTCTTGACGGTTGCCTTGGCCATCTTCTGGGCTTCGGAAAGGATCGCCTGATCTGCGCCTTTGGCTTTCGGGCCGATGAGTTGGTTCAACAGGTTTGCGCTATCCGACATGTCAGGATCAAAGGCTGCGTTGACGGAGCGGATGTTGGAGGGGTCGAAGATGACATCGACAGTGACTGGATCGTAATTTTTTGGCACCTCTGGAGCAATCTCCAGCGACCCCTTCCCGCTCATATCAAAGCCGCCAGCCTCAAGTTCCGCAAGCAATTGGTCGATCTCTTCCCCTGATGTGGCGCGCGGCTTTGTCGGAATTTCTCCGTGAGCATTATCAAACACGTTCGCAATCGACACAGAGTCATAGCCCGTCTCTTGGGCGGCATAAGCGATTTCATCTGTGCGAGCCATCGCTCCCGTGGATGGGTGCAGCTTGCCCCGAACATCTGGCGGCAGTTGGCTGACGGGAATACTGTTAAAGTTATTGCGCCCGCCATCCAGCTTTAGGTTCCGACCTTTACGCAAATATGCAGAGACCACGTTGCCGCCTTGCGTGAGGCCATTTCCAGCAAACTCTCCAGCATCAGCTGGGCTGCTAGTGAACATTTGAAAGTTGCCGGACTTGCTGGCATCATACGGGCGGGTAACGCCGCGATATGCAACATTATCCGTATCGAACCCCATCTCCTTCGCGCGGGTCATCCTGCCAGCTTGGGACATGTCCAGCCCCTTCGCACGAGCAGCTTCCCACTCTTGCGCGCCTTCAAGGTCTTGCCCTTCATAGCCGTTGGTCTGGGCTTGCTGGAGAACTTCGGCGCCCTGCTCCTCACTCAGTGACGCCTTCACATCAGGGAACCGCTCATTGAAGAACTCGACCGGATCGCGGCCAAGGGCGCGAGCCAGCGTGTTGTTCATCGCCGTCATCAGTTCGATCTCGGCATTGGCCACATCTTGCTGGGCATACTCTGCCCCGCCTTGCTGGAGCCGTTGCGTGACCAGATCGCGCACCTGATCGTCAGCTTCCATTGAGGATCCGGCGTCTTCCAGCCCCTTGCGGCCTTCCGCGACAATGTTCTGGATTTCCGTTTCAAGCTCTGCCTCAGCCGCTTCCCGCTTGGCAGGTGTGTACTCATCCGCATTGTGCCGGACATGCGGCTCGATCTGGGCGCGATTGTCCCGCATCAGGGGAGAAGTCAGCAGCGCAGATGTGCGCACCTCGATCTCGCCGCCAAGGTCATAGGCTTGCCTCAGCGCGGCATCATCGAGACCCAATCCCGTCAGGGCTTCCAGCGGATCAATGCCCGCTTCCTCCAGCGCAGGCCCGATGCCGTCCAAGTCAATCGTGACGGTTTCCACATCCGTGTCACCGGTAATCTCGTCCAGAAGGCTCACAGCGGCTTCAGGAGAGCGCTGGAGCGTCTTCAGCTTGTTGGCTGCGTCAAATATCTTCGAGACGCGCTGTTGGGCTTCTGTGTTCTTTACGCGGGCCTGCCGGTCGCTCTCGCTGGTCATCAGAGCGTCCGCCCCAATGATGGACCCTTGCATGGCACCAGAGGCCACCAGTGTGGCGATGGCTGTTTGCGCTGCTGCCTCCGGGCGCTCTGCCGCGAACTCGGCAATCGTCTTCTCCGGATTGAAGGTCTGCCAGTCGACAAAATCCTGCAAGACCGTCGTGATCTGTTCCTGCACCTGCTCAGTGGTCTGGCCTTCCAGAAATTGGCGTACCAATGGCGCGCCGTCTTCCAGATTCTTGAAGATCACGCCAAGCCCGATGCGCTCCATCGCAACCTCGATAGCCGCTTGGCTGCCCGCATACTGATCTGCCTCCAGTGGGCTCAGGCCCTCCTCACGGGCGCGGGCATAGCTTTCGCCCTGCACCTGCCCGCCCATCAGGACAGACGGCGCATTCGGGCTCTTGGTGGCGATGGCCATGCCGATCATGGGGAGCATGTTGATGAGGGACGAAACGCCAGACAGCGCAGAGTCCGTCACGAAGTCGCCAGTCCTCGGCATCTTGGCCTGAAACTCTTCCAGCGCCTTGCGGGCCTGATACGCGCTTTGCTGCGCATCCTTGTCCAGCAGGCCCATCGCAGCCTTACGGCCGAGTTCGGAATAGCTGTCATCAGCGCCAAGGCCGACCATCTTCAGGGCAAGCGGGGCTTCAGGTTTCTTCTGCTGGCCAAACAGGCGAGCATTGAAGGCGCCAATATCCACCTGACCGTCAGAGAAGATCGGCTTGCGACGCGCCTTCCATGCATCCAGTTCGCGCTGGTATGCGCCGGCCATTTCCTGTTGCTGCTGGAGCGTGCCGTAATATTGCTGTTTGAACTTGCCGGGCGACGCCTTGGCGACATCCGGCAATGCCTCGCCAAAATCGCTCGCGCCCCAGTACATCACCGACGAGCCCGCAGCCATCAGCTTCTCCATCAGGGAGATGTCTTTCACCTCATCACGGGCGATGGCGTAATTGTCCGGCTCAGCAAGCCAGCGGCGGGACTTTGGTGCCTCTTCAGCGAGCCGGTTCAATTCCTCGAACTTCTGCTGCACCTTGTGACCATCCCGATCACCGCCGACAGCCGCGCGCGGAATCCCTAATTCCTTCGAGCGCTTCAGGTCATAGGCGGCATCGTCAGGACTATCGGTCTCGACAATCGCATTACGCTGGTCTGTCAGGTCGCGGCGTGTATCCTCAACCTGCCCCATACGCTCCCGAAGTTTCGCGCGATCCTCTTCAGAGAGAATGAAATCACCGTCCGCCATTATTCTTCCAGTTCCGACATGGCCTTCAGCACCTCATCAGGTGTGGGCTCACGATCCAGCTTCTCCCGCAGGAAGTCTTGCGTGGTCAGGTATGCATCCGAAGTCATCACCGCCCCGCTCAATTCCCCGACGAACCGGCCCGGCTCTTTGAACTCGTACCGCTTCGGATCGAACTCACGGAAGGCCCGCGCAATCATGACGCGTGATTCCTGTGGCGTGATGTCTGCCCCGCCTGTCCGCTTGGCGTGCTCTTGCGCCTGCTGGTACAGGGAAGCCCGAACAGCCGCCTCTTCCTTGGAATAGGTGCGCTTGGCCCCCTTGCCATCAGAGCCCTTGGCGAAGTCCTTGCCCTTGCGGTTCTCCGGCCCAAGCATCGGCACTTGCGCGATCAGATCCTTGAACACGCCATCCGTCGTGTCGAACGTGTTGCCACTCGCCTGACGCTTGCGGATGTCCATCACGATTTCAGAACGATGCTCAGGCTTCAGCAGCTGGTAGGCTTCATGCATACCCGGCGCCTCAGTCTTCCAGTGCTCCGGCCCCATCATGTAGACTTCAGGCTCCAGAGCGCGGAATCCCTGCAAATGGTCTTTGCCGATCGCGCTCAGCTGGGTAACGGCCGCACGCTCTTGCGCGCTCAAGGTCGACATCTGCTGCGCCCATACCTGACGCTGGCGCTGCTCTTGCTGGATATAGTCCAGTGTGAACGCATCCGCCCGGCGCACAAGGTCAGCCGGCGCAGACGCAAGCGAGCCGCCACCGATGACGTGATCGAGCAAGCCTTCCTTGACGTCCTTTTGCTCAAGTGCGCTGGCCTGATTGTCCTGCTCTTTCATCGTGGTCAGGCGGGACTCGATCTTCAGGCGCAGGTCGACATCCTTGACCTTGCGGGCCTTCTCCATCGCCTTGCCGTAATCATTATCCGACGACAGCATGAAGTCATCAGCCTGCCGAACGGCCTGCTGTTCAATGCCTTTCACTTCAATGGCGCTCTCGATCTTCTCCCGCGTCTCCGGAGAAATCTCGCCGTAATGGGTCTTGAAGTATTCTTCCGCTTCCGTGTGAAGCCCCTTGTCCATCAATGTGTCGATCGTTGATGTGTGTCGCAGGCTTTGCGCGCCGCGCCCCTGCGCCTCGATCTGGACACGCATACGCTCAGCATCGTCCTTGGCCAGAAACCCCTTGCGCTGCATGGAGTTGATTTCAGCCAGCACCACTTCCTGCTCAGCCGCATAGGAGCGCACATTCGGATTGTCCGGCATGGCAAACGGGACAGAAGGGTCCTTGGCGGTTTCCTCCAGTGCGGATGTGCGGGCGATCAGGCCCGCCTTCACATCCTCGACAGCGCGCGTTCTCTGGAGGTCGCGCGTGCGGATCACATATCCGGTCTCGATCTGGTCAAGCCGCCCCTCGACAGCCTTTCGGGCTGCGCCGGACTTCACGCCTTCAAGGATTTTCCCGCGCACTTCGCGCGAGCGCTCCATCAGGCGGGATTCAAACTCCTCATAATTGCCCTCGCCATCCTGCTCCAGTTCGCGATAGGCGGCATCATATTCACGGCGGGCCTTCAGTTCGGTGTCGACCACCTCCTGCTCTGCGCGCGCCGATTCAATGCGACCGACAAACTCACCCGCCGCCTGAACGAAATCACCCAGCTGGGGCGTGTTCGGGTCTGGACGGGCGTTTCTCACAACGCGCAAATTGTTCTGGGCTCTCGCCTGCTGGCGATATGGGGTCAGGTCAGGCATGGATTAACCGCCACCGCCAAACCAGCCAGCAGACTCGCCGGCCTCCACCACGGTGGTGGCCGCACCCAGCCTTGCGCCAAACGCCTGCATCTTGCTACCATATGCGTCGACCTCACCGCTGTACCGGGTCTGCTTGGCATCCCTGCGCAACATGCGGGCTCTCTCTTGGCCGCCTACCATTTCCAGCAACTGATCCATTGAGGCGTTTGCCACGCTCTCCTTCTCGATAGCGATGACGGAGGCATCATCAGATGAGCCGCCCCCGGCAGCTGCCCCAGCGCGAATGGATGACAGGATCTGTTCGGATTTCTTGCGAATGCGCTCGGAGTTGAAGCTCGCAACCGCGACCTCGCTGACTGCCTGCTCCTCCATCTGCTCAGCCTCGTCATCGGCCGCAGCTTTTTGCATCTTCGCCTGCTGTTCGTATCCCTCAGCCGAGGCCAGCTGTCCGCCTGCTTGCAGCATCCACGACAAGTTCAATCCTCCACACATCTTCATGCCAGGGCGACAAGCCAAGGCGGCTAAGCCATTTCGGCGCTGTGGGAATATCCGGATCGGCTATCGCATAGATCACCCGAACACCCGCATCCCTGAGCGCGTCCCTGACCTTAATCGCATACCGGTGGGCTAGTGGTGAGACCGGACCCTTGCTGTCAAAATTTGCCCACCACCCTCCGGGGAGTTTCGGATCAGCGGGCTTGGCGACATAGCAGACCGCCGCGAGCGCGCAGAGCTTGCCATCATCTCCCCGCATGGCGAACCCGACCATCTCATCCGGAACGACAGGATACCCCCACTCGACAAGGTGCGAATGTGCCAGAACCTCAACGGTCACTGGCTTCTGTCCACGGTATCAGGCCAAGCACAGTCGCCGGACCAGCCCCCGGCATGGAGATATGAAGGCGTGCGTCAGGGTCAGAGAACCCGTCCACATTGAGCCGCTTGTCTTCCGTCCATTCCTGCAAGGCGCTGTCATAAGTCAGCCCGGTCTGGCGGTCCTCCAGTCCGGTCATCTTGTCCGCATCAAAGGACTGCCCAATGCGGATCATGCCGCCCGGCGTGCGGTACAGCATCAGTCCGAGTATCTTGATCAGCTTCTCCTGCATCACGGCTGTGCCGGCGGAAGCTCCCCATGTGATGCGAGGGCCTTTGTACTTGCCCTCATAGAGCAGGCCGATAACGGCATAGGTCACCTCGTAATCACAGGTGATCGCACCGCTCGATACGGTATACGGGCCAGACTGGCGACCATTGCCCCAGACATAGACCTCTTCCCCTTCGAGGTGATCGAGCCCTGTCAGCGCGGTTGTGGCAGCGCCGGAATACTCCACAGCGCACTGGAGGCGCCACGCATCTTCAAGATCGGTGAATGATTCCGGCGCCAGCTTCTCGATGTAACGATCGGTGGCAGACACATCCGGGCGGTGCGTGACAAAATACACCCCATCATCCGCAACCCCCGCAGGAATGACCGCAACACTCTCAAACGTCGCGCCGGTCGACGTGTAGCGCGTCCATGCCACGATCTCCTCCTCCGGAACCAGCAACAGCACTGCAATCGCGCCATCATTGCGCACACACCACAGGCGTGGATGCGGCTCGGTCTGGAAAGCAATCTCCTTGAACCCGGACGCTCCACCAATATCCGGATGAAGACGGGTCAGGTCGATCAGCTGATAGCCATCGCCATCCGCAGGCACGGCAAGGTATATCCGTTTGCGCGACCGACTGATGAAGGCCACGGCCGTGTCGATCATGCAGGCTTCCGCTTGAGCGCTTCCCCGTGAGGAAACCGGGCGCGAGAAGGCCGTCGACGGGGTCAGGATTTCAGAATACTCCCCCGCCGTGATGATATGCTCGGCGCCGGTTGTTCCAGCGAGCAGGTTCTTGGCGCCTTTCAGCCACGCGATCGAGTTCATCTTCCCGGTCAGCGTGCGGGAAATCGCATCCGCATCATTGGCGCCCACCAGCTGGGACTCGAAATCATCAGCGGCTGACAGCCAGTAATTATCGCCCCGCCCAAGCGCGAGCCTGCCGTCCTGCATACCTACCGCAGCAGGCCAGCCAAACCGTGCCGCCCATGCGCCCATATACCAGAGCGTGGTGGCGGAAGTTTTGGAGAAGGGAGACAGCACATCTGCGGTCACCTGGTTATCAGCATCAACCGAAAAAATCCGCGCAACCCCGTCCGTCACACCTTGGCTGTGGCGCAATTCAAGCCCAACCGTGCCGCTTGTATAGGCGCTGACGCGAAGCCGGTAATAGATGATCTGGTTGTCCAGTTCATCATCATAGGTGCCACTTGCTGCACCCGTGAATGTCTGCACAGTTTCATAACTCAGCTCATTGCCGACAGAGCGCTCCAGCACGACTGTCGCGGTGAATGAGCCCGTGACCGCATAAGTGAATCGGCGCGACGTATCCAGCCCGGAGACCCGTATCGCATCTGTTGTCGTGTCGACAGCCGTGGCGCTCGCCGTCTCATACTGTCCGGTATGGGTCAGCTTCAGGAGCATCCCGACATCCAGCGAGGTGAACAGCGCCGTATTGGCCGTGATCGTGACTTCGCCCGTCAGGGCTGAGGGTGTGAGCGTGTATGTGCTGCCATTGAGTGGATTGAACGGGCCATCGGTATAGTCATAGTCCCGGATGGACCATGATGTGTCACCCCTGCGCTCGATCACGCGCGGACGCTTGGTGGAGACAGCCGCATAGACCACATTCAGGCTTTGTTGCAGGCGAACCAGGTCAAGCTCGCTCTCCACCCAAGGCGTGTCGATCTCGAACCGCCCCGCCGCGACACGCTCAAAGTCCCGAAGTCCAGCCTTGCCAATCGCAGGAAGCCCGAACTCCAGGTAATAGGTCGAGACACCGGGCGTGAAGCTGACAATGTGGAACCCGTGCGAACAGCGCAGATCCGCGACGATGTCTTGCGCGCCGGCTGTTGTGCCAACCCGCATGAGCAAGTCGCCACGACCAATCGTGAAGGCAAACGAAACCTTCTCGTCAGGTTCTGCTGTCGTGATGGTGCTGCGTACCCGCGCCTGACTGGCGGAGGTGGTCTCAAAATCCACGTCCGGATGGCTGATCGAAACGCCCATCAGGCATAAACGCCCGTGAAGACGCCATCATAATTGTACTCGATTTCAGTCGTAGGGGTCGGGGCTGCACCGCCTCCTGTAGAGGGCGCGGATGACTGGTCAGAGAATGTCCCGATCGTGGCGGCAGCGCCGTCAATCGTCACGAACGCATCATCCGTTATCAGCTGCATATTCGTGTCGGAGAAGACCATCAGCAAATTGTCATCAACAGCATACTCGAATGAGCGCAGCAGAACCGTCTCCTCACCGCTCTTGGCCGTGCCGATATAGACTGTGCCCGGCGCCTTGGACAATTCCCCTTGCGGCGTGATGAACACATTCTCCATCGTCTCGGCGCAACGCGCATAGGACGCAAGATCGATACGACCGAGAGACCGAACCCCGATCTCCCCGCCATTGAATGAAATCAACTCGAACCGACGCTTAGCCATCCCGGCCTCCTCTCAATCCGCCATTCAGCCGTGCGCGCTGCCATGTCGAAAGCGGCGGCTCATAGACCTTGTTTTGCTGCGCATCCCATCGACGCGCTTCGGCCATTGCCCTGCGTGCCTCGCGGGCGATCTGCTCCAACCTGTTGGCTGGCAGGTGGGTCTTGCCCTTGCACATGTTCGCAATGTCATGGGCCAGGGCGTTCTTGCAGGGCTCTGGCCATGAGCCCGCATCATTGTCTGCAAACGCCCCGTCGACATAGGCGAGGAAGGTGATCTCGTTATTGGTGCTGAGCACACCCCCCCGATCCTCAAAATCAATGTCGCCCCTGCGGCGCATATCCGCCCGGTTATCGACGCGGATGATGCGCGCGCACTTGACGGGCTTGGCAAACGTATACGTCCAGCCCGCCTTCACATCTGCAAGGGCGGCCAGCTGCTCCACCTTTCGGGCGAAGTTCCACGGATACATCGAGAGCATGAGCTTGGCGCGACGCTCGTAGATCTCCCGCATCCGAACGACAATCGGGTCCGTTGAGCTGTCCGGGCCGGAGCTTCCCAGCAAGGACTGCTCAAGGATTGTCAGCGCGTCATTGATAACATCGGTGCGGACGCTCAAGGGTTAATCCGCCGTAGCGGCCTCCTTGACGGGGGCTTTCTTCTTGGCTGTTGAGAGAACCTTCTTTGGGGCCTCACGAATCTTGCGGCGCACCTCATCCTCAGCCATCAGGTATTTCAGGCGATTGCCGGCCGCTTCTTCTGTTGCGAACCCGGCTTCGATCTGCTCGTCGCCCATCATGATGCGCCAGCCCTTCACGTCACCGCCGTGCAGGATTTCGTAGCCGTCAGGGATGTCCTCGGCGCGGAACTCGACCAGTTCCAGGATGTCGGTCAGAACCTCATCGCTGCCGAGCGGAACATCCCGCACGATCAGGCGGGCCTGCCAGAGATTGTTGCGCGCACGCAAATTGATGATGTCGCCAACACGCAGGCCATTGTCCTGTGCGCGGGGCTTGTTCGGATGGCGTGTGCGATGACCGCCGAAATACTTCGGATGGCACACATCCTCAAACGAATGCGCGGATGGGGTAATGCCCGCAAACTCGGTCCAGAGATCGCCCACAGAGCGGTCAATGGTCAGGTCGCGGCCCGGCATACGCGGGATGGTCTTGCTGTTCAGGTCGGTCATGCTCTCTCCTTGCGAATACGGGCGGAGGATCATTCCCCCGCCCGATAATCATACGCGCCTAGCGTTCCTGAGCGGCGTAGACATAGTCCACGCTCAGGGTCTTCGCGACGGCCGCACCATTCTGCAAGCCGAAGGAAACCGTAAGTTCCTCATCGTCCGGCATGTTGGTGATGACCGATGGCGTCATGGCCGCGCCGTTGACATACGGGATGATCGCGTTGGCGCCGTCATAGAGGAAGCCAAGCGTGATCCACGTATCGTCAGCAAGCGTGCCGATCGCTGAGGCGTCTGTCGAAACAGAATCCTTCGTGACATGGAAGTCGATTTCCGTGTCACCATCGTCCTTCTGGAACCAGACACCGTCCGTTGCCGCAAGCGGCGTGGTATCGGTGATCTGGAGACCAAACACGAGGTCCGATTCCGTCGCATCGCTCGTCTTGAAGCGAACGCCGAACCAGACCCGCTTGCCGGTCTCGAACGTGAACGACTCACTGACCTTCTGGAAGAAGTCGTGATCGTCATCGCCAGCCGCGTTGGTGACCAGGAGGATACCGTGCGCACCAGGCGTGACAGCCTCGGTGGCAGAACCTGTGCCCACCTCAGACGTGGTGATCGTCCAGTCAGCCGCAGTGAAGCCATAGAAGTCGTCAAAGAAGACGCTTGCTGCGAGATCGCCTACCTGCGGAGGAATGTCCGTTGGAAGGCGGCCACTGTGAAATGGCGTTGGAGTTGCAGTCATGTCATCTCTCCTTATGCGAACGCTGCGGTGTCATTGTGGTGGATACGGATCACACCACGCGGAAGGATGACCTTGGCGCAGTGACGTGTGCGCGCCCAGCACCAGTGCTGGTTGTGCTTCTCGTCTTCACCCGCCTTGAAGGTCGGCTCGCCATCATCCTTGTGGCCAACAGCCGAGCTGTGGAACAGGTAGCACTGAGCCAGCGCCGTTCCGAACCCGGTCAGGCCCGTATGGCGAAGCCAGTTCACACCATTCCAGTGCTTGGCACGGCCAACAGCAGGAGCGCCCTCGACAAAGGGTTTCACGTCGACATAGTCAGCAGACGAGAACTCATCGATGGTCATCATGCGGTTGTAAGCCGTTGGCGTCACAACACCCCAGAGCTTGCCGTCATCCGAAGGGATGTCATTGACATAAAGCGCGTTCGTCGCGGCCTGGAATGTTGCCAGTGCCGTGAAGTCCGACGCAGAAGCCGAAAGCTCGGTGGTTGTGGTATCCAGCTCCTCGATGATCTGAGCATCACGCTCCCGATTGATCACCGCCATCGCCTTCTCCATGTAGAGCTTGCGAAGCTGGCTGTTGTTGCGGAACACGTCCCAGTCATCAATGATATAGGGCTCGAAATGCTCCTCAAGGTCCTTGGAGACCTGATTGGTGTCCGGACGGCCATAAGGCAGCTCACCATCACGCTGGCGCGTCTTGGCTCGGCCCGTGGTGTCCGCCACGTCGAAAGTCACCGTCTTGGCTTTGACAATGCCAGAGCTGCTAACGGCTTGCTTGAGGATCGTGCTGGATCGCTCGAAGTCTTGGTGCCACTCATCGGAATAATCAATCCGCATCGTGGATTCGGTGTTGTTTGTAGGCATGTGCCTATCTCCCTAATCGGGTTGAACAATGCGGCGACTTGGTCGGGCGGGTCAGGGTTGCCCTTGCGGGGCCTTCACTGCCTTCAATGAAAACGGGGCCGTTGCCGGGTTGCCCGCTGACCTCACACGCCCCGTCGCCACGAAACATGCCTGGTCATGACTTGTTGACGCCTCAGCTCTTGCCGTGCCGCTTCAGGGCGGCGTTGATGCGAGCAAGGTCTTCCGCCTTCGCGTCGTATTCCTTGTGTTTGCCCTCACGGCGGAGCGCGAGAATCTTGTCCTTCCGCGCTTCCAGCGTCTCGATCGGGTCGCCCTTGGAGGCGGCTTCTGTGAAGATTGGATCGTCTCCGACTTCGCGGCCGATCTGCGCCAGCATCCGGACCAGAGGGGGATGATCGCCAAGCAGCGTGCCGTCCGCCATCGGGGTCTTGAGCAATTCCTTGGTGCCTTCGCCGCCATAGCGCTGGAGCGTGGAATTGGCGAAACCGATATTGCGCTCCTTCTCGGCGCCCCACTCCTTGTCGAGCGTGGCTTGCGTCTCTTCATGCTTCGCCTTGGCATTGGCCATCAGCTGAGCTGCCGCATCAGCGCGCATGTCTGCATAGATCTGGTGAAGGCCGGCCACCACTTTCGGGTGAGCCATCAGGCCGCCGGATTCGTGAAGCTTCTGGGTGTAGGTGTCGAGCAGTTCCTTGTCGCTGTCATCGAAGGACTCGCCTTCAGGCAGCTTGACGTCGATCTTGTAGCCGTCCGCAGTTTCCGGAATACCCGCCATGCGCTTCCAGACTTCGAGGTCTTCAGGCTTAGCATCGTCATCCGGGATGCGAACACGCTTCTGGTCAGAGAGTTGCTTCTCAAGCTCGGTGTAGGAATCGAACAGGGCGCCCGGATCAGTGAACCGCTTCAGGCGCTCGGCGCGCTTCTCATCGCCGCGCGCTGCGCTTTCGTACCATGCAGAGTCCGTGTCCGTGGATTTGTCATCCGTGGTATCGGTTGCCTCAGCCGTGTCGGCAGACTTGTCCTCAACAACCACATCCTCTGTGGTCTTGGTGTCTTCCACAACAGCGTCGTCGGTCTTGTCCAGAACAGTGGTGTCGTCAGTCATTCCTTGCCCTCTGGTGTCGACAGCCGAATTGGCCGTCCTGTCAGCGTTGAAAGAACAATACCCACCCTGCGTTGGCCTGCGGTGTAGCCACTCTGGTTGTCGTTCAGGCCCGGTGGAATGATGGTCAGGCACTCGCACAGATCGTTCACGATCCAGCGCAGAACCTCAGCCTGCTGACCCGGAGTCATCTCCAACCTGCCCCATGCGCGGAGGGCTTCTGCCACGCCGGGAGACAGGTCTTGCTTCGGGTCAGGAGAGAGGGGGAGCGGCATCAGTCGGCACTCCTGACAATGAACCCCATTCGGACGCGCTCTGAGCGGTGTATTTCTCGCCCATCCGCATCCAGCAGACCCGTCCACGTCTCCCGCTCATCCTCATGAACAGTAAACGCAGGAAGGGGCGCAAAGTCGTCGTAGCAGACGGTGGAGTCGACGCCGCGTGCTGCTGGCTTGGTGAAATAGCGGCTCATCAGTTATCTCGACGCGCACGCTTCCAGTAAAGCGCCGCCGCAATACAGGCAGCAATCGTACCGGACAGCGGAACCGCGCTCACCAGCGGAATGTTCTCAGCCGCGTAATATGCGATGATCGACAAGCCGATCGTACCGCCGAGGTCAGAGGTGAAATCCACAGACCATCCGGTCACCTTGGAAACACCATTTACGATCTTGTCACTCAGGTCTGCCATCAGCTTTCTCCTTGGTTGAGTGCTTCTTCTAGGGCTTTCAGGTTCTCAGGGCGTGCAGAGGCCCCGATCTTCGCGGTCTCAAGCATGTCTTCCTCCATGCGCGCCTGCTTCTCGGCTTGCGCACGCTGGCCACGCTTCTCGGCAACAACCTCACGCGGAAGCACCCAGTTTTCAGGACCGAGCCCGGCAATCATTTCGCGCTCAAGCTCATCCGTATCGAGGTGGTCCCCAAAGGTCGGAATGCTCTGGCGGGCCTCACCAACTGCGACGATGATGTCCTTCGCCTTGTAGGCAAGTGCCCGGCGTCGCCCCGTCGTGACAGGTGTCTCGAACTCCCATTCTGCGCCACCCTCTTCGATCAGGCGGTCGGGCGGAGGGGGGAATGCGCCATGCTGGGATGACTTCGCAAACACGATGTCCATCAGCTGGGTATTGTCTGCCTCCATCGGCTCGAATACAGGCGTGGCATCCTGCACCATCATGTTGAGACGCTCTCCCGTCTCGAACGCGGTCATCTCACGCTCAGGGAACTTCCACAGCGTCTCGAAGAACTGGATGGCGAGATCAGCCCGCTTGCGGTTGTTGAACTCCATGACATAGCGCGGGTCTCCGCCCTCGATCACACCCAGTGGCGCGCGGGAGTTCGGACCCATTCCAGTTGTGTCGACAAACGTGACACCACCCGGAACCAGGTCGACCTCACCAATCACGGCTTCATCCTCTGCCCATTTGGGAGGATCGCCCACCATCTCGATGGCTTTCAGGGTTGCCATCTCGGACACATTCAGCGTGCGCGCATCAGCCAGTGCAACACTTGTGCAGAGGCTCCGGCCAAATGGTTCGCCTAGCGGCATCCAGCGGCGCACATTGTATGGGAATACCCGGCAGTAGCTCTCACCCAGCGCGCCCGATTCCCCGGACTTCATCTGGTCCCACGCAAAGTACAACACGCAGAACTTCATCATGGCAGGCGGCTTGCGTCCGCCAGCATAGTCTTCCTTGACGATCGGGAACACGGCGCGGGCGACGATCACCTCATCCAGCTTGCCATCATCCTTGTCGAACCGGCGCTTCCATTCGCGTGGCAGCTTGTCAGGTCCGAACAGGCGCGCCACCTGGTCAAGCGGCATCTTGATCTTCTCGTACATCTCATCGACAACGCCCTCCTCGTTCTCGACCCATGCGCAGTCGCGAAGATGCACGTTGCGGAACAGGAGCCCGCTATTGTCGCGGTTCTCGGAGCACCATGTGACCGCATTGCCAAATGTCACATAGTCCTGATCCCCGATCGCCATAGCGCGGGAGAACTGGGAACCCTGCTTGTAGATGATGCGCCTTTGCTGGCGGGAGACGATGTCGCACCAGTAGCGAACAGCATCCTCACCCATCATCTCTTCGGGGCGGGCGACAGCGCGGAACCACTCGTCTTTCGGAGGGCGAAGCACCGTGCCGACGCGGTTGCCGAAATCCCGGCGCATGACCTGCGGTGTGCCCGTATAGAGCCCGTCCTGCATATCAACGCCGGGCGTCCTGTCTTCTGTGAAGTTGGCGCGCTCTGGCCAGAAGAACTCTGCGAGCATCTGGCAGTAGAGGCGATAATTGTCATACTTGGCGAAGGTGCGCGTCATGCGCTTGCGCCGAGACGTTACGCGCTCATCGAGGCCCGCAGCTGTGGTGAGTGTGAGATGTGCCAATGCCTACCCCAGCGTCGTGGGGAGAGAGCCGAGAGAGCGACCAGGCTCCCTTGTGTATGACCTGCCCTTGCGACCGCGCGCCTCTTTCTCGCGCTCGATCTGGGCCTTGCGGATGTTCTCGTCATCCTCAACAGGAAGGACGGCCTTCTCTTCCTCGTCAGCCGTTTCAAGGACGGTTGTGGTCTTAGGGGCCTTCGGGGCTCCGAACAGCCTGCCTATGGCGCGTGTGATGCCACCCATGTCTGCACTCCGTATTACCGGCGTACATTGGCATGAGGGCGGTTGACCCTGCGTGCCGGACCCAGTCCAGCCTCCTTGCGAGCGCGATCCGCTTCCATGCGGGCGATCTTCTTGACGGCGCCTGAGCCACCAGCCCATGCGAGCAGGACGGCGTCGCCCCTGTCGGGTGATCGACCAAGGCGGCGCTTGATGTCATCCTTGCTTTCAATCTGAATGCCCTGAAGCGTCACCTCGAACTCAGGAGCCGCGAGATCCTGCGCCATGTCTTCATCTGGTGGCAGTTCGATATTCTGGCCAGTCGCAGGATTGAGAGCCTCCCGCAATCTCCAGAATAGTTCCGCCCTGCGGTTCTTGAACCCATAGCGCCCGCAGGCTGATCGGGCGGTCGCTTTTGTGGAAGGATTGATACCGGCAGAGGGAAGCTTCAGGTGCGTCTTGAGGTGCGTGAGCGTACTACCGCCCCAGCCGCCTCCAAGGTCAACAGCTATCACAGCATCATCCCTGACCACAGACACGACACGAGACGCAACATCAGGACCATCCTTCGTGTCGATCCCTTTCACGACCGTCAGGGGCGCGAAGCGCAAAGTGTGGAGCGGCGAGAGAACCGTGTTGTCTCCTCCGCCTTGAGCAACGTCAACGCCGAGCGAGGTCATGTAGCCAAGCGGCGTGCGGTGATTTTCCTGCCATCTGGCCTGAGCCGCCCTGATCCAGCTGAGAGGGATTGCGCGGCGCAATTCGTCGCCAGCCTCCTCGAACGCCTCATCATCGGTGGCCGGATACTCGCGCTTGAACCCCGTGCAGAACTCGTCTGATCCCAGCCCGTCCAGCATGGCCATTGCGCGGTTCTTGTCCCATGCCCAGTAGACCTGGTCTTCATCGAGACCATGCATCAGCATGTATTCGTAGAACTTGTCAGGCGGCTCCCAGCCTTCAGGCGGCTGCTTGCGATATTCCTCGTGCACGAACCACGGAATGAACAGCGCCATGTATCCGGACTCGCCATTCTTCGCTGCTTTCCATGCGCGGTGAAACCGTCCGCCTGGTTTGTCCGCCGTGCTTTCAATGATGACTTCCGTGCCATCCTCATCAGGCACAGCCTCGGCCAGACCCTTCCACACCTCAGCCGCGCTGGAATCTGGCCAGAAATCGAACTCGGATGCATGAAGAAACTGGATCGTGGATGAGCGGCCGGCAGTCCGTGCGCCTGCGGTTGCGATCTTGTACCCGCTATCCAGCTTGGAGAACTTCAGCTCATTGGCGTTGGCAATGCCGGTTTCAGGCTTGAAGTCAGGCAGGTTGTTCTCGTGATACCGGCGCGTCATGCCGAACAGGTTCTGCGTTGCGGCGTCTTCGTGCGTCACGATGTAGGCCAGCACGCCATTCGACGTGGAGACCTTCTTGTAATACCGGCCCCCGACATAGGTGGAGATGCCTTGCTGGCGCCCCTTCAGGACAAGACATCGGACACGGCCCGTCTCTTGGCGTTGCTGTTCAATGCGTTCGTGCGCGTATCGCTGGGATGAGTTCAGTTTGAGCGGCTTGAGGCCATCGCTTTTCGTGCGGATCATCAAGCAGGACTCGAAATACAACTCATCATCCATCAGGATGGCGTCATACTCGTCGTCAGTTAATTGTTGGGCGCTGTCGAGCGGCATTTACCCTCTCCCGTGCAGCGGCAAGGCGTTCTTCGTGGGTAATGACGGTCTGCTCTTGCTTCTCCACACGCTCACCGGACAGGATGCCAAGCTCTTTGATGGCGCCGTTCGCAGCGCCCAGCTGGTTGTCAGCGATGGCTGCATCATAAACGGTTATGGACATTTCCATGAGGCGCTCACGTGTGATTTCCAGCTTCTCGGAGGTTTCAGCCCGTGCGTTTTCGATAAATTCGCAAATCTCAACATTCTTCAACAAACGTTGTCCTTGAGAGTATGCGGTCTTTTCGCTGTACCCGGCGCGCTGCGCAGCCTTGGTTGCGTTGAAGTCGACCAGGTATTCCTCTGCGAAGCGCTGCTGCTTTGGGGTGAGGTTAGTCATCCGCTTCCTCCAGCGCCGCAATCATCTGCTCCATGAACTCGATATTCCTAATGCTTCGCTCCCTCAGGGGCAGGGCTGTGTCCGCTTCTGTCCACGGGCTGACCCTGCCCGCCTTAACCAGTCGCTCGTACACTGGGCGCATGTCCGCAGGCATCCGTTCGAGTGGATTGCGTGTTATCAGCTGTTCTAGCGCGTTTCCCTTAGTCACTTTCCCTTCCCCTCCATGTAGTCCTTGAGTTCGTCACGGTAATGTCTGCGGACCTTTGGCCATCCCATGAACTCAGCAAGGTGGTTATAGGCCTTCGGGGTGATGCGCACTGTGCCGGAGCGGTCTTCAGCAGGGATGTCCGCTTCATCGAGCGCTTTGAGTATGTCAGCCATCACAATACCTTCAGTTCAATCTTGCGTGCGGAGCATCCGCGCTCTTGTTCTTCCTTCCAGAACTGGCCGGCATCCTCTTTGGGAAGGACGTACTGGTCTGCGTGCAGGGCGATGGAATCCTTGCGTCTTGTGGCGATGGTCTGGAGAAAGACTTCGCCTGCGGGTCCGATGATTGCCCATAGGGTTCCGTAGCTTGTGTCAGCCAAGGTCGACTCCCTTGATGATGCGTTGTCCTTCAGGGCTGTTCACAGGGGTAACGTTTGCGCCGAACTTCCGGGCCATGTCCTTTGCGACCCGGTGCGAGTTGCGGCGATCGTATGCGAAGAGTGCCACAATACCGAGGGGGATGCAGCATATGGCGAGGATGATGAGGGCTGTGGTCATGAGCGCTTTCTCCGCTTGATGAGGGCGATGATGCCAACAAAGGGGAGCGCGCAGAGGATGACCATTGCGCTGAGGGTCATGGCTGTGAGGATGTGCGGGATCATCAGTTGAGTTCCCCTATCAGCAGTTTGGAAAGAGTGGTCTGCGCGTGGGTCATGGCTGGCACTCAGCGGCGAACTTCTTCGCGTCTTCCTGCGTGTCTACGAATACTGTTTTTGACAGAATGCGAATCTGGTCATCGCCATACGGCTCCCACGTCGATACCGATGCACGCCACAGGCCATTTGCGGCAGGCAGGACACTTTCGTACCTGCCTTGCTTCAACATATCGACCCGAGACGTCACGCCGCCGAATCTGAACTGCGAGTAACGGGAGCGGATGCGCTCAGTCATCGCTCACCTCCGTTCATTCTGCGTGCGAAGGCCAAGTCAGTGTAAAAACGATGGGCCGCTGCGTGGTGGGCGTGGAGCTGGCTGTTCAGGCGTAATCGGCGGGAGAGATTCCACCACGGTGTTCGGTCGAGATCGTCCATGAGGGTCTGGGCGCTGGCGATTGAGCGCTTCAGGCAGGCTTCCGTGCTCTGCTCTACGAGTTCACGAAGATTGTCGGTGGCGGCCAACCCCATCACAAAGCTCCCCATCCCTCAGTTAATTCTGGCTTGGCATCCTTGACCGTCCCATTACGCATCTCCCGAACCTGCGGATTTGACCTCCGGAGAGGCAGGATACCCATTTGCTCACCCATGCCAGTACGGGCGCAGTCGAAAGGAGGGGCGGGAGTGTTCATGAAATACCTCATTCGGGGGCCAGCAGCAGTTTTGATCCAGTGACCTCAGCGATATTAATCTCACCTGAGTTGCCGGAGAATGTGACACCGAGAAATGCAACCTTGACCCCGTTCATCAGGATGAGAATCACGGGATAACCATTCTCGAACAGGGGCGCAGTCAAATCCCCTTCCGCGTGCTCATACCGGGCGGCCTCGATCGCTATTTCCCTGATCGGCATGATCGCCCTGACTTGCAAATCGGACAGGACGACGGAAATATGCTCATTGAAAACGCGATACACATTGTCATGGCTGCCCTTCGGAGGGCGGCTCAAGGTGACAACCTTCTGGACGGTTGCCGGGTCGAAGATCAATGTGGCTTGCATGTCTAATCCTACCATAACCCCAACATGTTGTGCCTTGGTGGGGCAAAAAAACCTGTAAGTAGTGTTCTTACATCTGTACGGAGAGTGAGAGGTTTTCTCTCACCCACAACGCGAACTCATCACTGAGGACATACCCGCTTGGCTTGATCGTATCGATCGGGACAGGAAGCCCCTGCGCCTTGACCGCAGCGCGTATCTTCGAGATGGCTGACTTCACCGTCGACTCGCAGATGAACTTCTCTGCTGTGTTGATGGACTGCCATGCATGGTCATAAAGTTCGGAAATACCTGCCAGCGTGAGCGGGCGCGGGGCATTGCGGATCAGGATGGCCAGGACAATCGCGTCCTGTGATTTCAGGTTCAGGCGCCGGGCTATGTCGAACATGGCGCTCTGGCCTGACAGGTAGTTGAGCCGTTGGCGCATGAACACGGCCATTTCGGCAGGGTCATCCATCCGGTTTTCAAGGCTCTTGATGCCGGAAATGACGGCCGCATGGGACCGTCCGCCGAAGAAGTCTCCGATCTGCTGATACGGCCAATGAAGCCTGGTGCGGATCTCCTTGTACGCTTTCGAGCGTGCGACATCGACAAGGCGACCGCGTGTCCGGGCCTTCATGTCATCAAGGGTAATCCCGTGTTGCGTGGCAATGTCGATTGCTATGGCTTTTGCTGTTGGTCTCATCTTCCCACTCCCAGCCCCGTGAAGGTCCCCAGCCAGCGGGGGGCAGTCTGCTGGCTGGGGGTTTACCGTTGCCTGGGGACGATCAGGCGTCGGTAAGCCATGAGAAGCGAGGCTTTTCCTCGGCTTCGGGTTCGGTGGTTTCGGTCTCCGCTTCTGCGGCAATGCCCTCAAACGGCTCATCGTCATTCAGGATGGCTTCGATCTCGGCCGATTGGCTTGTCTGGTTCATGTCCAGATCCGCAGGCAGTCCGTCCTTCACGCGCGCCGTGGCCATATCCAGTTCCTCCTCGGCACGAATGCGGGCGTCACGGGCTTCTTGGGCTGCGGCCGCAGAGACCTCCAGCGTCTTGAATGCCGCATCTTCCGCGACTTTCTTCAGGCCCAGCTCGCGGGCGTAGTGGTTCAGGTCTTTTTGTTCCATGTTCAAATTCCTCTAGGCTTCAATGCCGAAGTCTCGGCGGGCTGCGCGGATGGATACGATTACGCCGGCTGCCACGTCCGCAAATTGCATGGCGACCAGGATCAGGAATGTGGAAGTGCCGAACGCGGGCGCCGTCAGGTAGGCAAAGCCAGCAACGACCGCGACCAGGAGGCTCAGCATGTGATCGACCATGCCGACGTTCGTGATGCTCGTGGACTTCCACATCTCGACAACGAACAGCGGCACGCTCAGGAGAATAATCATCTCGCTGGCAGTGATGGCCGTGATAGCGCCGGACGGAGCTGAAAAGTCAGAGACAATGCGATCCAGCGGGCCTGTCGATGCAAGCGCAATGTAGAGCAGCATCGAGATCAGGAGGGTGGGAAGCGGCAGAAGGTATTTCATGATGTTTCTCCATCAAGACGGTTTGCAGCCGCTTCTGTGCGGTCTGCGCGGCAACTGAAGGCGTACCAGTGGGTCATGCGGCTTTCTCCTGTAGCGTCGGGTCATTGATCACGTCGTGGATGTCTTTCCAGCCTCGCTGCTCAGGGGTTTCCCCGAGATGGTCGGGCCAGACGCCGCAATCGCGGTAGGCGTAGAATGCAATCTCGTAATCCAGCATGATGGCTGGCTTGCGCGCGTGGTTCTTCGAGAAGACGAGAGCGGGCTCCCGGCTGTACCGCAGGGCCTCAAGACCGCGCTCGATCTCGTCAGCGACCTCGCTGGCAGCGTAGTGAAGCAACCATCCTGAATAGCGCCAAACCTGCCACCCGCGGCTTTTCAGATAAGCGTCCCGGACAGAATCCCGTTCGATGGCATCAGGAGTTTCGTGAAACTTCTTTCCGTCACACTCGATTGCGACAAGGTGCTCTCTGCCGTCATGGCCAATCAGCCTGAAAGCCATATCAAGCCGATAGCGGCCCACCTTCAGCTGAAGCACGAACGCCGCCTCACAGGAGTTTGGCTCCCAGTCGTAAAAGCTGTCATTCGGGATAAGGCAGAACCGCCACTGTTCCAGCAGTTCTTCAGCAAGAGCCCGCTCAATCGGGCTTTCAGCCACCGCCCTGACGTGCGCAAAACGGTCCCTTGTCTCATGGATTGTCCCTTTCGGGTGCGAGTGTGCAAAGATGCTCATGCCGCTTCTCCAATTTCGAGGTTTTTCAGGATGTCCTTTTCTGCTGGTGATCCGGCCAGCAGTTTGGCTGCGTGCCTCAGCATCTTCGCCGGGGCTGTGCACCCAGCCTCATGAGGCGCGGGCGAAAATGCCGTGATCGGCCAACCGCCCCCCTCGACGTAGATCCGGAACGCCGCGGCCCAGTCCTCTTCCGTCAAGGTCGAGTTCTGCTTGGCCTCGCCAACCCAGTTCTTCCAAACGCCGTTCTTGAGCCAGGAATAAATCGATGGAGCATACTGGCCGTCTTCCGCAGTATGCTTCGGATCGGAGTAACAGGCTTTCACTGCGCTCAGCAGTGTCTGTTCATCGGTCTGGTTGAGGATCGTCTTCACGACCTTCGGAAGACTGTCCCGTGGAGCCATCCGGGCTTTGGCTTTCGGGAGAAGGCTCAGAATTTCCTCTGAAACCTTTTTTGGAGACACGCGCTTTGGTGTGGGCTTCTTCTCTTGGGTATCTTCTTTAGCTGTCAACTCCATAGGGTTTACATCGTTGTCGCCCTCTGGGTTTACATCGTTGTCTACTTCCTTGACATCGATGTCGCCTTTTTTGACATCCGGAAACATTGGGGATTCAGCCTCGATGTCGCTTAAATTGACATCGAGAATTACTCGGTATCGAAGGGCGCGCTTGAGCCCCCCGCGGGTCCGTCCAATGACTTGAATGTACCCAAAATCGGCCAAGCAACGCAGCGCCTTGTTGACTGTTTGACGGCTACATTTTGCGCGTTCAGCAATCTTGGACTGGGATGGAAACCCTTCATTGTCCTTACCCATGAACGACCCAAGCGTCGCTAGAATACGAAGCTGCTGGGCAGTTACTCGATCATCTTCGAGTACCGCGGTTGGAATGATGGAATAGCGAGCCTGGCTCATGACACACTCCGTAGGTTAGCGTTCTTGTTTCGGATGATGTTGGAGCCGATGCTGTGCCGTAGCGTGACGGTCGTCTTCTCACCGTTCCGGTTCTTGGCGATGCCCGCCTCAATGATGCCGCGGCACCGCAACAGCTCCTTGGAGGCCGCTTGGCGATCCTCATCCGGCAAGGCGTCGTTGTTGGCGATCTCTTCCCAGATGTGATCTTCGCGGTGCAGCAGGATGACCGCCGTGGCGTCTTCCTCGATCTTTCCGGAGTCGCGCAGGTCGCTCATCTTGGGCCGGCGCATTACCTTGTCGGTCTCGCGGTTCAGCTGGCACAGCGCAACGATGGCGATGTCTGGGTGCTGTTTGGCGACATCAAGCAACTCGTTACAGGCGAAGCTGGTCTTTTCGTAGAGGTTGCTCCAACGCTGCCGCGGCGCGATCTTGGCGATGTGGTCAATGAATACGACGCCAAGCGGAGGCATACCCCAGCGGGCGCAATGGTTCTTCCATGCCCGGATCTGGGTGTTGACCTCAGCCACTGTCTGGCCGTGCCGCTCATTCAACAGGAAATTGCGCGCCTGTGGCGTTTCAAGGGCCGCCATGAGGTTGTCACGGGTTTCCGCATTCATCATGCCGGGCGACTTCATGTCCCCCACCTGCGGCGTCCACACGCCGTTCTGCCAGTTGATGTAGCAAGCCAGTCGGCGCTTGAGTTCGATGGCCTTCATGTCCGCGGAAACAAAGCCAATGCTTTGCTCGGCAGCCATGTTTGCCCCGATGCAGACAGCAACCGCTGACTTCCCTACGCCGGGACGCCCCGCCAGGATTGACAGCGTGCCCCGCTCGAAGCCCTTCAGGCTGTGGTCAAGATCGGTGATGCCCGTGCGGATCAGAACCGCATTGTCAGACTCTGCGAATATATCTTCCGGCCTGTCAGCAGCGGATACCACGGGCGCATTGCCCAGCATCCGCGAGCGAAGCCCCTGAAGGCTTTCTTCGCAATGGTTCAGCGTATCCTCGCCATTACCGGACTGAGCAAGGCTGGACACTTCCTGCGCCATGCCGAGCAGCTTGCGACGAACAGACATGTCCGCAACCATGCTGGCATAGTCAGGCACTTCAGGGCCGAATGCTGTGGCATCTGTCAGGTATTCAAGGAACGTCGCACCCGACATGCCCTGCCCCTGCAGGACTTCGGTGTTCTCGAAGTGCTCCAGCATGGTGACGGCATCAGCAACACGGCCCGCACGTATGAACTGTGCGCACGCCTTGAACATTTCCTGATGAACTGGCGAGTAGAAGTCCTCAACTTCCAGCTTGGCCGCGACCTCATAGAAGTTATTGTTGTCGAACAGGATCGCGCCCAATAGGGCCGCTTCGGCTCTCAGATTGTTCGGCAGTGTCTGTGTCATGATCGTCCCCAGCTTTTTCGTGTTTGTCCAGTTGTTCTTGAATCTGTCGGGCTATGTCCCCGATGCGTTTGAAGGTCGGCGGATGGCTCATGCGCACGCCTCCTCAAACCAGTTGTCTCGGAGCTTTGTGCGTATGAATTTCGAGACATCTTCGCGCGAAACCTTGTCGTTGAAGGTCCAGTCGCAATAGTTTCCGAACTTGCGCATGTGGGCGGTCCAGCCCCAGCGCAGACGCCAGTTTATCTTCTTGGAGCCGCGCATCTCGTAGCTGATGTGAATCCGCATTCCGTCAGTGGAATCGAAGCGTCCGCAATGGACTTCCGGGAACAGCAAGTGCGGACGGAACTCGATGGCGTGGAGGTTCATGCCGCCCTCCGTTCCAGATCGAGCATGGCTTCCCACACTTCATCCTCGTGACGGCTGCCCCAGTGGTGAATCGCGGCTGTGCTGACGCCCTCTTCACGGGCAACAGAAGTGAGCGTGCGACGGCCTAGACGGAACTCGGCAACCATGTATGCGCGCCGGATGGACCGGGCTTCTGACAGGGACTTCTTGTGCGGATTTGACAGGAAGCGTTCACGCAGTTCAGGATACCCGCGGACCCAGATTGTAATCCTTGCGCTCGTGACGCCCTCGAGCTTGGCGAAGTCCCGAAGCGTGCCGTCATTCTCGGCGCACTCCCAAGCCCTGCGAACGCGAGCGCGTTTCTGTTCGGTGGTGATGCAGTACATCAGCAATATACCCCCTTCTTGTTTTTGAATGTGGCTGGCATCTGCGCATTGCGTGCGTAGCGTTGAGCGCCAGAGCGGGCGGCCCAGCGGTCATCCATCAAATGACGATGGCACAGAGGCTGGCCGGTGATGGTCTTGGAAGGCTCTGCTGTGTGGGGGCAGTTGGGGCGGGTGCAACGGGTCATGACTTGCGAGCCCGTGCGCGGATACCGGCCCAATAGGACTCGACAGACTTGCATTCGGCGTTGGCAATGCGGTATTCTTCGAGTAGGCGCTGGCGCTTAAAAAACTTCCACCACGGCGTTTCCCGCCACTCCCTGAACGCTCCACTACGAGCCTCCATTGCCGCGCGGATTTCCCGGACGGCTTGCTCATTCCCGATCACGCCGCTTCCCCTTGTTGTTGAGTGATTGCCAGCTGGTAGACGTGGGCTTTGCCGCCCCTGTCTGTGATGGCTGTTTTCGGGCCTTTGACGAGCAGGCCGTATTGGGTCACAAGCTCCGAAAGGCGTGGCGAGATGTCGTCAGTGTGCTCGTCCATCAGGAACGCGAGACGGTCAGCGCCTTGAGGGCCATGCTGGGCGATCATGTCGAGGCACTGGACACGCAAACGGCCCGCCTTGGTCTTCATCTGCTCCGCAGCGTCCCAGCTCGCACCACCACCCTTTGAACCGACTTCTCCGCGATAAGGGCCACCAGAACGGCTGGCGCCTTTCGTGATCCGATCAAAGCAATCCCCACACACAGAGCGGAACCTGGTAGAACGCGGGTCACGACGCTTGCCGCACTCGTAGTATTCCACGACGCGCGTGCACTCTGGGCAGGTCCAAGGATGATCTGTCCCCCCAGCCATGTCAGCGCCCCGCCCGCTCAGCGAGCCAAGCCCGGCTGCGAGCCCGCGTCTTCTTGGCCAACTCGCGCATGGTGATTTCGATAGCGCCCGCCTCAACAGCCAGCGCTCGCTTACTCATCGCGATGTCGAAATGCTCACGGGGCGTGCCGGGGTATTGAAGCCATTTGCGTTGCACACCGATCCTGTCAGCCATTGCGACAAGTTCTTCGGTTGTATCTGCAATCATGTGGCACATCTTCATGCGGCCAAGCTGGCCCATGCGAGTTGTGTGCATATCGTCAACATAAACTGCCATGTCAGCGCCCCGCCGTTTCTGGCGTCTTCAATCTCTCAAAAACCAGCGTCGGACCGCGCACACTCATCGCTGTGCGCATCGCCCTATTCTTGGCATCGATTGCATCGAACAGGCGCTCTGGTATGATGCGATTGCTCTCAAAAGCATCCGGACAGGCGAGGCGCATCAATGCGGCCTCTGCTATGTCGGCCCGCATAGAGTGGCACATGCTCTGATCATCCCGCACCGGTTCGCCCCGTATGCAAGAAGAGGGCTTGTCGCCCATGAGGTTGTGACCGGCACGCGAAACCATGCAGCGGAGACAATGCTCAACCATCACGCACGCCCCCAGAACCGGAGCAACGGCCAGATCATCAGGCCAGCAGAAATCATCGCGGACACAGCCATGTCAGCGCCCCGCCGTTTCGAGTGACCGGAGATACTGGCGGTCCCGTTCGGTGCGCTCTGGCGCAGTCTGACCAATAAGCGTCGTGTCTGTTCTGGTTTCCGTAATGGTCACAGGCTTGCCGCACTCGGGGCAGCACCCCCTCGCAGACACAAGTATTGCGCTACCGTCAGAGGGGTCAGTCAGCACTTCGACGTTATCCCACTCAACATTGATGTGAGGGATGTTGCGTCCACACCAAGGACAATCAGGTCCATGCCATCCCACATGTCGCGTCGGCCTTGGCATATCCATCACGCACGCCCCCAGAACCGGAGCAACGGCCAGATGATCAGGCCCGCAGTAATCATGACGGACACAGCCACAGAGAAGATCAGGAGGCCCTGATACCGTAGCTGGCGGCGTAGCTGCTCAGAGGGGAGCGCGAGGCGGGCGAGGCCAATAAGATCAGAACATGCGGCGAAAGTGGCATCGCTCACCTTGCCGCCGTTCCTAGCCAAGCTGCAGCCGAGGCGTGAGGGATTTTCCTGCCCTCGCAGTGTCAGGCCTCCGGAGCACTGACTCTCCCTACTCACTTCCGTCTCAGCATCGTGACGATGCACCGGGCAGGTCCGTGCCTGTCCGGCTTGATGCCGACTATGCAGAAGCTTTCGCTCTGGGATCTTGTTTCGAGAAGGGCGGGCGAGGCCGATCAGCATTATGCTTTCTCCAGTCCAAGCATCACAGCCGCGCGAACCTTGCCGCCAGTGGCATCCTGGATTTGCTTGGCGACTTCAGGAGAAATCCCGAACCCCCCATTGCGCAGGCGCCAGAATGTAGACCGGGATACGCCAAGGTGCTTGCAAAGAGCGGACGGCCCGCGACCGTCTTGCTTGCACCAATCATCAAGTGTCATGTATCGTTTCATGAGAGGGACTATGACGCGAACCGAAAAACAAGGCAAGCGAAAAATGTTTCACATCGGGCACATTTTCCTGTTGCATTGCTGAAACAGGCGTGGCATGGTCTCCTTATCGAACAAGAGGACGACACCAATGGCTATCTCCAGAGAAACTGCTTACGACATTGCCTGCGCTTATCGCGAGATCGAAAGAGCTGAGGAACTGCTCAGCAAAGTCGAGGACGCTATAAGCAGGTATGAGGATGTGGATATTCGTGACGATTTTGGCCGCAAGGCTGGCGGGCTTCAGTTAGGTATTCCGAGCGGAGCAAGCTCGACCACCCTGTTCAATGTTCCGTGGTCGCTCGCCCGTCCAGTTATCCAGACGCACATCGCAGAGCAAAAGGCCCAGCTCGCCGCCTTGAATGAAAAGGCAATCGCGGAGGCTCGCTCCTAATGCTCACCTCAGCTTACGACCAAAGACAGAGCCACAATCGCAAAGAGATGAGCCAGCAAGAGCGGTTCAATGAGATTGCAGACGGTGGGCTTCGGATGGTCCTTGATGGGCTGTTCAGGACCTACTCGAAGGGCGGGGTCCTGCATCTGCTTTACCCGAACCTTCAGGTCATGCTGGGCGAAGACCTCGGCGCGATCCTTCCCGACGAAACCGACTTGCTCACAGAAGACGCAATGAAGGTGCGGGAGATCATGATCCTGACAGAAGCATACCACGATCAACACTATCGGAAAGGGGAAGCGGCATGAGCTTCGACATCAACATCCACGCAAAGACGATGCGCATTGTGAAGTTTTGGCCCGGCAACGGGAACAGCCTCCGGCTTCAGTTTGTCAGTCTGTATTGGCAGGCGAGCAAAACTTCCGACATTGATGTTTACCTCGAAGACTCCGCCCGCGCTTGGGATCTGTACGATCTCCTGAAAGATGAGCGCACGAAACTTGTCCTTCAGGACGGTGAGTCTGAGGCGGATTTTCGTGCGTTGGCCCTGAAAGAGCGCGAAGCCCGTATCGCCCGAGAGGAGGCTACCGCAAACGGCGAATTTGTCGATGAAACGCCCCTCGAAGAGGAGTTTCCGTTCTGATGGCTTATTCACTCTCCCACCACATATCCAAGCACCCGATGCGCTGCAAAATCCAGTCACGCGCCATCGAGGGAGCCTTCGCAGCCGAGCGGTTGGCTGATGTGAAGCAAGCCTTCGAGAGCTACCGGCAGGACTGGCAGGACTTTCACCGCGCCTATGACGAGGCCGGAGACAACTACCGAGCCGCCCATGAAATGGAACTGCATCTCTCTGATGAGATCATGTTCGGGCTGTTCAGGGATTATCGCGCGGCTGTGGCTGCGGAACACATTGCCTCTGATTTGGAAAGGAAAGCGGCATGACCCCCGCCAACCTCACACCCACAAGCAAGCATCCCCTGGCATGTCCGATCTGCAGAGCCCCGTTCAACACACCGCTGGGCCGGAAATGGCACTGCAAGGACAAGCACGGAGTCACCCTGCTTATTTCGGAGCATGACCACGCAAAGTGCGACGCGTTTCACGAGAAAGGAATGAACAATGGCTGATACCCAATACGATATTGTCGAGCAGGAAGAGGCTGTTCAGAGTGATCCGATCTTTGCCCTGATCGAACGCGCCGCGACCGATCCGAATTTCGATGTGGCCAAGATGGAAAAGCTTCTGGAAATGCAGGAGCGCCAACAGGCCAGCAACGCCAAGTCCGCATTCAACCGCGACTTCGTGGCTGCAAAGAAGGCTATCAAACCGCTCGTTCGGAACAAGTACAATCAGCAGACAAAATCCCACTATGTGGATCTGGATGCTGTAGCCGACGCGATTGACCCCATCTTGGCGGACCACGGCTTTGCTCCCACCTTTGGAACAGCCGCTTCCGACATGGAAGGGCACTACAAGATGGTCTGCGATCTTCTGCACGAAGATGGCCACGAGCGGCACTACGAAGCGAACATCCCTGTTGACGCCACAGGCATCAAGGGAACGCGCAACAAGACCGATACGCACGCTTTCGGATCGTCCACCACATACGGACGCCGCTATCTCAAGCTGATGATTTTCGACATCGCCACCAAGGACGATGACGGGAATGGCGCAGGCCCACAGCCCGAAACGCTCGGCCCTGAAGAGATGACCATCCTGGATGATCTGATCAAGGCGACAGGCACCGACCGCACCAAGTTTTTCAGGTACGCAAAGGTCGATGGAATGGCCGATATTCACCTGAAAAACTTCGAGCCGCTCAAGAAGATTCTCGAAGCCAAACTGCCCAAAGCGGATCCCGCACAATGATCGAGCAAGGAAGTCCTGAATGGTTTGCGCAGCGCTGTGGCAAGGCTACAGCCAGCAAGATCGCAGACATCATCGCCAAGACCAAGAGCGGCCCCTCTGCCAGCCGGAAGAACTACAAGGCCCAGCTGGTTGCCGAGCGCCTGACTGGCACCGTTGCTGAGTCCTATTCCAACGCCGCCATGCAGTGGGGTACGGACCACGAGGAAGAGGCCCGCGATGCCTACGCCTTCCTGCACGCTGACGGAATAGAAGTCACCAAGGCGGAGTTTGTGATTCACCCGTCAATCCCAGACAGCGGGGCAAGCCCTGATGGCTATGTCGGAGACGATGGCCTTGTCGAGATTAAAGCCCCTAACACGGCCACTCACATCGACACGCTGCTGAGCGGGAAAGTTCCATCGAAGTACATCACACAGATGATGTGGCAGATGGCCTGCACGGGTCGCCAATGGTGCGACTTCGTTTCTTATGACCCGCGCCTGCCTGCGCACCTGTCGCTGTTCGTGAAGCGAGTTCATCGGGATCAATCAAAAATCATTGAACTGGAGACCGAGGTTTCAGCCTTCTCGCGAGAAGTGTCTGCGCAGGTGTCCGCCTTAGAAGCCCTCAGCATTGGAGAAGCAGCATGACAGAGGCAACAATCGCAACTATCGGTCACAACTCCGCTGATGTCGGGGAAATCCTGGAATCAAATCCGGCCACGATCTACCGCGAGGCAGGCATGGTGGACCTACTGATTGACTCTATCAAGGCGGAAATCGAAGGCCTTTCGGTAAATCTTGAGACAACCAGTGGACGGGATGCGATCAAGTCGCTCGCTCACTCGATTTCCAAGCGCAAGGTAAAGCTTGAAAATGCGGGAAAAGCCCTCACGGAGGAGCACCGCAAGGCGGTCAACGAAGTCAACGCCGTCAAGAGGCGCATTGTTGACGAGATGGACGACCTCCGGGATCTGGCCAGAAAGCCCGTCACCGAATGGGAGCAGGAAGAGGAACGTAAAAAGCAGCACGTCACCCATCTGCGCACGCTTTATTCCGCTGCCCTACTACCCCAGACGGACCTTAATGATATCTCCTCTCTCCGCCAAACTATTGAGGGATCAGACATCGACCCGGATCTGTTCGGTGAACTAGCGCCCGTCGCGGAGGCCGAGCGTTCCGCAGCCATTGAGGCCCTTGATGCGTCAACCGCAAAGCTAAAGCAGGAAGCTGAGGACCGCGCCGAGCTGGAGCGCCTGCGAGCCGAAAAGGCCGAGATCGAGCGGCTTGCAGCCGAAAGCGCGCGGAAGGAAGCTGAAGCTAAGGCAGAAGCCGAACGCATTGCCAGCGCTGAAAAGGCTGCCGCAGAGCGCGCGGCCAACGAGGAGCGGCAAAAGGCTCAAGCCGCTCTGGACGAAGAACGCAAGAAGGCTGAGGCCGCACAAGCAGAGCTGGATCGGCGGGAGCGCGAGCGCAAAGCCGAGGCCGAAGCGTTGGCCAAGCGCGAAGCTGACCAGAAACACAGATCCTCAATCATGCGAGCCGCCAAAGGGGCCATTATGGAGCATGGGGACGTTGATGAGGAGGCCGCAAAGAAGATCGTTCTGGCTATCGTTTCTGACTCTGTGCCGAATGTGTCCGTGAGGTTCTAATGGCCAACCTCCGCTCCTCCCTGATCGCCTCCCGCGCCGAACTGGAAACGGCCTTCCGTGAGATCGCACAGTACCCATACGGATACATGCTGATCGCACGGGAGCCGACCAGAACAGACGAGCAAAACCGCTTGATGTGGCCTTGCCTGAAAGAGTTCGAGCGGCACGGCGAAATCCAGGGCCGCAAGTTCAAGGACGCTCAGTGGAAATCGATCTTCATGGAGGCCCTTGGCCATGAGCAGGAAATCCTGCCCTCGCTGGACGGGTCGCGCTGGTTTCCGGCTGGGCTTCGGACCAGCAAGCTCGGCAAGCGTGAGTTCTCGGACTTGATTGAATTGATAAACGCAGAGGCCGCACAGCGCGGCATAGACCTTAAGCAGAAGGATGAAGTGGGGTGAGCAAGAAAATGTCGCCCGGACAAATCACGGGCTTTTACAAGCTCAAAGACACGAGCCGACAGTGCATCGATTGCATAGACGGCTGGTGCCAGATGAATTGCGGGCCGGTGTGCGGAGAGCCCCCAGCGTCTAAACGCGGTCCACTTTCGACAATTGAACTGTCCGAGTACGGCGAGGACCAGACCAATGACTGATGAAGTACACGAACGGCTCGGCAAAGCGGTCGAGAAGCGCCAGAAATCCTATCTATGGACGCCCACCGACATGGTGACGTTCACGCCGCGCTTGCTTCCCGTTTACTATGGAGACGGGCGCGCCCTCTTCACGCTCGCCACCATCAATCAGCGACCGCGCTATTGGATTATTCGAGGATGCAGCACTTGGGGCAGCGGTCTGGATTCCAAGAACAGCGAAGGTCCGGATATTTCCGAATTTATAGACGACATCATGACCGCGCTAGAAGAAGCGTTCGGAAGTGGCCGATGCGGCTACTCCGGTAACAGCCTATTCTGGCCGCGCCAAGAGCGGCTGAGAAATTGCCGGTGCGAAGAATGCGACGAGCGCGGATGGCAAGCGAAGTGGCCAATGGTCGATGGTTATGGGGGCTGCTCCTGGTCACGAATTGATTGGCCAAAAGACTTTGACACCGAACCAAACCCACTCAGTCAGCACGGCAACATCCTCCGTGCAAAAGAAAAGGACCAAAGCCATGACTAAGTATTCAGCCCCATCTGAAGAATGGATGCGAAAAAAAGCCCTTGAGGAAGACGGCTGCGAAATCGGCGCGGGTATGCCTGATCATCCCCTCCGCGTGCCGGAAGCGACCATGACGGATAGGGTGGAAGAGATCGAGGCGCGACATAAGGCAGTGGATGGGGATCTGGACATATCCCCTATGGATGATTGTGAGCTTGCGGACCATGAAGACCGCGCCTTCCTCCTGTCCACCATCCGCGCCCTACAGGCAGACCTCCAGTCCGTCCGCCGTCTCACCATCAAGTACCACGGCCTCGGAATGAAAGACCCGGCTCAATGGAGAGTCGGGCTGGAAGAGATTGCGAGTGTTGTGGCGGAGGACCAAAGCCATGACCAAAGCTGATCTTATTGCGCGTTTAGAGAAAGAGGGCGGCTCAAGGGAGTTGGACGCCGAGGTTTTTGCTGCAACCAGCGCCGACCACACCACATACTGGAGCCTGAAGCGCTACCAGACTGGGCACGAGAAATTTTTGCGCGGGTGCAAGATGGACGGTCTAGTCATCGGGCCGACAGGGTGCGGAACAATTGGGTCAGTCAGCGCCCCCAACCTTACCACATCCCTAGACGCAGCCATAGCCCTGTGTGAGCGGGTGCTGCCGGGGTGGAGCATAGAACTCGAATACGCTCCAAACGCCGGGGTGGCAAAGGTTGAACTGTTTGAGCCTGTTGCGATCCACCCTAATGACAGCGAGGGGTATGCGCACCATCCAGCAACCGCCCTCTGCATCGCCATCCTGGAAGCCCTCCGCGCTCTGGAGGATCAACCGGCCAGCCTCACGGGAGAGTGTGATGGGTGATCTGCGACCGATGAGAACCGCACCGAGAGACGGAACGCGCATCTTGATGAAAGCCTCAGAGGGGGCGCCACAAGACGGCAGGCGGAAGCCGCCATTCGTTGATGGCTTCGGCTTGTACAAATGGATGGGTGATGGATGGTCAACGCCGGGACATGGCGGCCTGACTGATGCTTGGTTCTCGGGCTGGATGCCGCTGCCCAATGACTGACCGCGCTCCCCTCCCCGTAGAGAAGAAAGCTTTGTACTTCGGATGCGGCAAGCAACTGGGCCACTTCCTGCACGATAAGAATGGGCGCACCGTATACAACCGCCCGGAAGGTTTCCCAAGCATCTGGTTTAATGATCTGATGGACTCCGGACTGCTCAAAAACGGAAAGCGCCCAGACGTTTATGACGGCAAGGTTTTCTGGACAGGTGGCGGACGCCCACACTTCTGGTTTGCGTTCTTCTGGTGGGACCGCTCCGGCGACAAAAGGTCGAACTCCAACTCCGGCTTTTATGTGCGGGGGTTTGAGTACACCGAGCCCGAAGCCGCCTTTGCTTATGCCTGCGAGACGTTCCCCCAGATCGTTGAGCGGCAACATCATGCACTGGAGCTTCAAGTTGGATAAGGCTCCCCTTCCCGTAGAGACGCTTGGCCGCCTTCAGAAATCCCTCGATAGCCACAGACGGCGCGCTGAGAGGATGGGATTGCCTGCGCATGATATTCGTGTGGCTGAGCTGCTGGCGAAGTCGCGCGCGGATTCTGAAGGCTATTACCTGTGTTATGAGACGGGAGTAAGATTGCGGTTCAGTGTGGAAGCCGTTGGGGAGGATGATAAAGCCACCATCGGCCATGTGTTCCCGCTGTCAGCCAATAAGAGCAAGCGCGAGGGCGAGGCGTTCGAGCACCCCGGTCACACGCTCGATAACGTTGAGCTTGAGTGCTGGTCGCACAACAAGCGGCAGAACAACAAGCAGGATACGCCTTTTATTGCGCGAGGCAAGAAGATGGCTGTGGACTTCGAGCGTGAAGCGAAGCCGTCGCGCTGGGGCAATCGCAAGATCCAGTCCCCCGGCTTCCGCAAAGCGCCTGACAACTACGTATCACCGTTGAGTAAGCATCATCCACGTTATCAGAAAGGATGGAAGTGATGGAAAAGAGCAAGCGCAGGATATACAAAGACGAGGACGGAACGCCCGTCAAAGCTGGCGACACAATCCGCTTCTCATACGGCATTCCGCCCGTTCCTGTCACGGGCACGCTGTTTGAGCGTGACGGCAAGCTCATCATGCCAACTCCCGGACACAACCCGCCTGAAGCAACGATAGGCTCAATAATCTACCATTGCGGGTTTTTCACCCTCGTTCGGACCAAGGAAGAGAGCGACGCCCTTCGCGCCAAATTCACCGGGGACGCCACCACCTAACCCACTCTAACTGGCCCAAGGGCCGTAAGATTCAATCTAGAGGATGGAAGTGAAATGATGGAACTGAGAGAGAAGCTAGTTGACGCGATGTGGGCAACACTTTTTGCCAAGGATGAGAGCCCGGAAGTCATAGCATCGTTCAAGGAGCGCTGGCCGGAGGACCTGGTTTCATCGAACCGCCGCGCAGACGCCGCCCTCAAGGTATTTGCTGAATGGCTGGAGAGTGACGAGGCCATGAAGGTGATCGGCACCGAGTCGCAATGGCAAGAAAAGCTGGCCAGCGAGCGGCAACGCGGGGGCGCCTTTGTTGGCGTCGATCTCGAATACTACGGGATCGGAATCGCCCTCTCCCGCACTATACGTGGAGAGTGAGCTGCGGGCCGGGCGTTACACCGGCTTACCCAGTGAGCCTGCTTGCGCTTCGCCCAATCTACACTCGACGGTCGCCCTGTTGGGTGGGGGAACGCTTCTACTTTCAGCGCCGCCGCAGCCCGCACACCCTACCAAACCCGCCCGTAAAATCAAGGAATTATCTCGCGTAAGTGTACGGAATATGATAGGATAGGAACATGGAAAACCCACCGATCACAGACGAGCAACTTAGGTCCGCTGGGTTTACCAAAAAGGCCAAAAAATACCCGTTGACCGAAAGGGCGGTTCGCGCACGCGCGCACGTTTATGGCGTTAGTTTTGAGGTATATACGAAGAACCCTGCCGCTTGGTATGCCCCGAACGCGCACTGTCGGGAGACGGACGAGTGGAGAGGTATATTTTTGGAAGCGGGTGAGCCCCTCAAGTCCGATGACGGCAGGTGGCTCAGTCTTGAGCAAATGCTAGCTATGAATCCGGGAGATGTGCTGGCTCGCGCCGACCCCGCAATATGATAGGATAGAGAGAGGATAGAATGATGGAAAATTATTATGATCAGGCAGTTGAGGCGGTTCGAGAAGGGCGGATTGCCCCCCGACCGTCCGCGCTTGAAAAATATCTGCGTATCGGCTGGAAACTTGCCTGCTCCATCATCGATCGTATGGAGGCGGATGGGATTGTCACGCCGCCAGATGTGACAGGTCGGCGTTCGCTCACCAAGGAGCCCACCCAATGAATAGACTGGAAGAGAGAGCGGCGGATCAGTTGGGTTTGACCGGAGGCGATATCATCTCTGATACCGTTGGCCGCATCTTCACGGTGGTCAGAAACGAAGACTCCGGCCTGCTGTTTGCCGTTCACATATCGGGCGAAGGACGCGCGCACCCAGAGACCAGAATTGAACCGATTTCGATGATGCCTTTCGAATACATTGTGGAGAATTACAAGCCAGTGGCAACAGCGCGAATGCGTGAGGAACACCTTGAGTCCCAAGGTCTTAAGATCGTGCCGGTGGAGGTCAGCACAAAAATGGCTGGCGAGGGATATGTTGCGCTAAGACCTTACATGGAGCGTGGGGAGCGAGTCAAAGCGGCCCGTGCAGTCTACGCCGCAATGCTCAATTCTGTGGAGGGGTGAATGACACTCTCAGACCTGCGCCAACACTATCAGTCTCAGACCTACCCGCTCAAGATCGGCTTCGGCGGGGATCGCGTCTGGACCAAGCTCAGCGACAAGGGGCATCAACCGCCTGACCTTGTGCAGATTACCCGCTATGATGATGACGCGCTTGAATTGGAAGTCCAAGGCATCTGGTCGGGCATGTCATCGACCCTCACGCAGCGCATCCCCCTGAATGTCCTTCTACCAGATACGAAAGACGTTTACGAGTATGCGCTGGGAATGTTTGCTGAAGCTGTCAGAGAAGGCTAACAGGCTCTGGCACTGACTGGCACCGAACAACGAAAGGAAACACCATGACAGATTCAGCAACAGCCACCTTGGTCGGAACGACGATTCCGGCAACATGCAACGGCATCACATCAATCAACGATTGCGGGCCAACCAGCATTACATTTGGTAATGCCGTTACAGTCCATCAGGACGGGCGCGTTGAGGTTCACGAAGGCATCGGAAATGACGAGGCAGCGATCGCGTTCTGGGACGCTGTGAGAGCAGTTGCGCCCGGCTTCCTCAAACAGGACTGAGCGGCACTGACTGGCACCGTATTACCTGAAAGGAAACATCATGAAACGCACAACGATCGCCGCCCTTATCGCCATTGCCCTTGGAGGCATTGCGGCCGGCCTGGCAAATCCATCTGGCACCGCTTCTGAAGTCTGTGCAGATCCATCCCCAGCGCTTCAGTTCAGCTGCAACTAGGCTCCCACCACAAGGAGGACTCTCAATGGCAACGCTTCTCGGCCTACTCTTCTCATTCCTGTTTGCGCATAAGGATGCCGATGCATCCGGTTCAGAATACGATTATGACGAGCGGGACGTGTCAGGCTGGTAGCCTACGGGACCGGGAACTTCGTTGGTCCCTCAAACCACCAGCGCACGGTGTACGCTTTTGAGCTACATGCCGCGCCCGTCTCATCTGTCAACAGGTAGCGAATGTCTGAGTTTGCGACACTGTTCGTGGTATCAAGGCCCGCATTCAGGGGGTTGTTGCCAGACGCCGTAAACGTCGCCCCGATAATGATTGCATACCCGCCATAAACTGCCGCCGCCTCTGTCGCATCGACAGCCGCATACGAGCAGGCCCCGCGCGAAACAACCGCTTTCCCGCTGCCGCTCGTCGTGCCGGTGTCCACGCCGCTCAGGGACGAGACAAAGCCAGGGCAATGCAGTATCTCTACTTCCTCCGTATCGATCCCGTTTTTGTCGACATCCAAGGCGATCCCGTTTGAGCCGTTCTTGCCGTTGACGCCGTGCACAAGGATGTCAGTGCATCCCGCGTGGAAACGCATTTCGACATCTGTACCACGTTCCAGGCGACCGCCTGATATGACTCCGCCCTCGACGCGGCCGATGTCATATTCATAACGACCAATGGATTTCATGCTGAGGTCCGAAATGTTCAGGTTCGTCACCTTCTGCACGCCGGAATTTATGTTCGAGTGACAGGCAATAGAAACACCATCCAGAACCATTGAATCGATGATGCCGCCATCGATGCTGATATTGTCGCACGTGTCATTGCCGAGGTCGTAGATTTGAATCGCGTTGGAGCCACTGCGCAAGAGCGGGTTGGTGATCGTGACGTTCTGGGTGTTCTGGATGACGATCAGCGCGCCGACATTCTCTTGAACATTGACCTTCGACAGATCGACCGATCCGGTGAAGGTCGCGCCCCGGAACGTGATCGTGTCGCCGTCATCCCCAAACACCACAAAGCTGTACCGACCGGATGCAGTGATGGCGATGGAACGATAAGAACTGTTTGTCAGGTTCGAGCCCGTGCCGAGGCTGACAAACAAGGTGCCGGACGTGACTGTCACGGGCACCTCGACAATGAACGCCTTCGTGGTCTCGCTGTCAGACGTGCCAAGGTCATACGCGACACCAAGGGCTGTGTTCTGCGTCTGCTGCGCGTCCACATCGCCAGACGTGCCGGTCCATGTCAGGACGCCGCCTGAGATACCGACACCCGTTTCCACGGTCCAGTCGCCAGTCGCCGTCGAAATCATGTTCTGTTTCGTGACCAGTTTGGCATTGGCGATATTGGGAGACGTGACTGAAATCTCGCGCGTATCGTTCGACGCCTTGATGCGCAGGCCGGTGCCGGATTGGCGGTTCAGGTCCATGACCGGATTGTTCACATTGACCCGTACGCAGTCCTGAATGTCGATCACTTCCTTGTGGAACTCGCCATGATCCGCGAATGTGTAGCAGTTGACGCAATTGGGCTCATGGAGCGTGAGTTCATACACGCCGCGATTGATGTCCATCGCCTCGGTGATCGTGTCCTTCGCCTTGAACCCGCGCACACTCATCTGGCGGACATAGCGCCCCGATGTCGTCACGTCCCCGTTGCAGATCAGCCCCGCAAGGCAGCCATCCGCGACCAGTCCGTCAATGTCGATAAGGTCAATCTGGGTATAAGGGTTGGTCTGGATCGCGCCGTAGACACTGTCTTCGCATTCGAAATCCTTGATCTTGATCTTGCTGCCGCCATTGAAGCAGACCGGCGATGCCTGGTTGATCAGGTGCGTCTGGCTGATGTTCGAGATCGTGCAGGAGGCCGCGAGGAAATTGCTGGCATAGTTGTGATCGAATTTTGCATTTTTGAGCCTGAAATCATCTGCGCCATCGATCACTTGCATGATGTGCGTGTATTGGTCATCCGCCAGCCCGACCACCGCCCCGCGTTCGAACTCACAATCGAACGGCACATCCACGACAACCGCGCCGGATTGCGCGTGCGTACCCGAACTGGTCAGGGCCTCCGGCGCGTCAATGATGTAGTTGCCCGTACCTTTCGGAATGAAGTGCGGGATCTCGAGGTCGATCGCCGTTTGCCAGGCTGTCCGGTTCGCCGTGGCGTGAGCCGCATTCCCTGACGAACGCCCGCCAAAAGCCGCCAGAGACACGCGCTTGCCGTCAAGCACCATGTCGAAATGCCCACCCGCATCGGTTGTGTCTATGATGGTCATGTCATTGCCAGAGCCAGCGCCGCCGCTTGTATAGGTGTAGGTGGCACCGCCGCCGTCCGCAGCCGCGTGGTAGCCCTTTGTCTTGATCGTCTTGCCACTGGCAAGCAGCGAACTGCCAAGCGCCTTCAGGTCAGCAACAGTGTCCACGTAGAGGAAGGTCGCATCAACATATGCCTTCACTGACTGCTGGCTGGGGACGGATGTCGCGCTATCAGACGCCATGTTGTCTTCATCGACAAATGTCAGCAGGCTGGCGGTGTCGGCGCCACTAAACATGGGAATTTTGTTTGCGGCCGGCGTCAGTCCGCCCAGCGCCTCAATCGCATCTGTGGCAATGGCAGCAACAACCGTCGCAATTGACCCGTCATCTACGGCATCCGCAACCGTCTGGAGCGCGGATATGCTGGCGGCAAGCGTGGCAATATCGGCATCCGCTGCGGCGACAATCGCAATCTCAGCCAGGGAGGTGACGATACTGGCAACCCCGTCCAGCGTTCCGACGACGGGCTCACCTGTTGATGCATCAAACCCCAGCACATTCCCGGCCAGCTCACTCTTCGGGGGCAGCATTTGCATGGCGCTGTCACTGAAGTGAATCTTGAAGGCCCGATCACCCCGACCACTTGCCTCCGCGACCATTTCTGTCAGCCGGTCCAGTCGCGCCTCAATGTCAGACGAGTCGAAGCTTCCCCCGGTGGTCAGGTTCAAGCCCTGGGATTTTGGCTGCACACGCTCGATCACCAGCCGCTCGGATGACAGCAGGGCGGTTTGCGGCGAAATCAGTGTGATAGATCCGTTGTCCGGCCCGCCCGTGAGCGTGTAGTCCGTGTTTTCGACAAGCAGCGTGCCTGTAACGGCCGTGGCCGAAGCGAAGCGCGTGACCTTGATATGGCTGTTGCTGTCAAATGTAATCGCCGTGCCATCGCGAGAGACGGCAAATGGGCCTGATGTTCCAGAGCCAGTATAGACAACACGAGGCTCGGTCACTGCGGAGATCGTCATTCAATCAGTCCTTCTGTCGTTACAGAAGAACTAACCCGCAAGGGGTTGGCCTATGGGGTCACTGGCAATGGTCCACATACCGCACCACTTCGCTGTGATGCTGGTCAAGCGTGCGGGATTTCATGTGCAGGCAGGCAAAGGTCTGGCAGCTCAGGTCCGTGAACTCGTATTCGGATGGAGGATTGGAGCAGACATCCATGCCCGCGCTGAGTCGGTCAGACAGCCAGTCGACAAACCAGAGGCTGGCAATGAGGCTGAGCCCGACCAGAAGGCAGAGAACCGCAAGGCCCGTCAGATTTGTGACGTCATAGGACTTGACCGGCTGCACAGAGCGCTCGGCATTCCGCGCAATCCGTTCAGCCAGGCTAGTCATCCCTCAGCGCACGCCTCTATGAACTGGGCATCATTGCCGACGATGTAGGATTTCACCCATTCCGGAGCGGCCCGATACTGCTGCTCGGTCACGCCCAGCATGATATTCCCCGCCTCATCTTTCCACGTGATGCGGTTCAGCGTCTGGGGCGTCTGGCTCAGGCAGAACTTCACCTTGGCCTTTTCCACAGCCTCAGCTTGAAGTGCCGTCACGTCCAAAGATGCGGGCGTGCTGTTCGTCTGACATGCTGTCAGGGTCGAGAGGGCCAGCACGATCGCGGGCCTCAATAGCGTCATGCGCTTCATCTTCCAATTCCTCTTCCATAGTGTCGATATAATCCTTGGCGCGCGCCCGCTGATCAGCGGCTCGCTTCTCGTCTTTCAGGCGCTCGATCTTGCGGATCTTCGCGTCATGCAGGGCAAGCCATGTCAGGAAGGTCGCCCCAGCGGCCAGTCCGCCCGCAATCCAGCGAACCAGGGCGCTTGTCTTCAGCGCCTGACCTATGCTTGCAAGCCAAACCATCAGACTTTCGGCTCCTCTGCATTCTCACGGCCATACTCCGCGATCTTTTCACCGGAGATGATGCGCCACACACCGTAAATCGCGATCAGCGCAGCGAGCGTGACAAAGCACCCTATGATGAATGTGGGGCTCTTGCCCTGCGCAAAGCTCGCAACCTTGTCGGCATATGGCAGGGTCCATGTCAGAATCCCGCCCGCGCCTGTTGCCGCAATCGCAATCTCCTTGCCCGCCGTTTTCTTCGCCAGCCCCCGATGCGTGGTGGATTGCTCCATCGCCTTCGGTTCCTTGGTGGGGTCAATCTTCGGAGTGACCACCACCTTCTTCGGAACAACAACGCCCGCAGTTGCTTTCGCTTTCAGCTTCGCGGTCTGGTCATTGTTCAACCATGCCGTCTGCTGATCCGCAGTCAGGTCATCCCAGTTTTCCGGCAGCACCAATGTCTTGCCCATTACAGCCTCCTTCTCACCCAGCATCTTCGGTGCAGGCAGGGGATGCTCACGCGCAACCCTCAGCACATCTGCCCACGGCGTCTTGTAAGTCACCCGATCCCGCCAGCCATAATCCGTCTTTTCGGACACGGCTTCGAGTTCGATGGCGTCCTCATGGCAGGCGTCACGCCAGTCAAACCCCAGCGACAGGCAGGCTTCCGCCATGTGGCGCCGGGCCAGACCGCGATAGGCGCGCTTCCATACTTGACCCTTGGCAAGCAAAACCCCGTCCGGCCCATACTTCGCGGTGCCGCGCACCGTGCCATCCGCATTGAAATCATTCTCCACGGTCGCATACACCCAATCCCCGAAGTGATAGGCGGCATCCTCCCAGCGCTCGGCATTGACCATGCTCAGGACGGTCGAGTCCTCGAACGCAGCCAACCCGATATTCCATGCAAGAAATACCAAGGCATCGAACTGGTACTGGTTGAGCTGCACATCCTTGGAGACCAGTCGCAGGACCCCCGCCTCGAACTTGCGCAAGGTCTCATTCGATGCAGCCGCATATTCAGCCGGCGTCAGGCTCATGCCCGGCCCGACCCTTGTGCCATCCGGCAGCGAGGTCAGCCCGTCTCCGATCTGCCAATTCCCCGCTGTGTCCTGATGCGCCTCAAGGTTCAGCCCCAAAGGCGGGCGCTCATATTCGATATTCAGGGCCATCCCAATGGCGCTTACGGTCGGGCTCATGATGCGTCTCCCTGCCAGAGAATGCCGTCATCCTCGTCCAGCATCCGAAGGCCCGACGGCGTGGCCTCAAACGTGATGTTCACTTCTGCGGATTTCTCAGGACCAGGTTCAATATTGCACCTGTAGGTGCCAAGGAAATGGTTCTCACCCGCCATCCAATGCTCGCCCTGATAAACCCCGATTGCCAATTCGGTCATGCCCTCGCGGACATTGGTGAACTGGATGGTTTCGCGGGCGCCCATCTTCTCCCCGCTGTCGAACACGATCGAGTATCCGCCACCCGGAACCTCAATGCCGACAGGGACAGACAGGATGTCCTCATAGTTGAAATCCCTCAGCCGACCGTCCTTGCGAGCCGCCCATATGGCAGCGCCACGCGCCACGATCTCATCAGGGTTCAGCGTCTTGCGGGGCTTCTTGCCGCCAAAGAACGCGCTCACGGCCTCCTGCACGAGCGGCATACGGGTCATGCCACCCACAAGGATGATGTGGTCAATGTCCGCCTTGGCCCGCTCGGACTTCTTCAGCACGATGGCTGTTTTCTCCAAAGCCTTCAGGACTTCCTGCTCTACCATCGTCTCGAACTGGGCCTTGGTGATGGTTTCACTCATCCCGATCGGGGCGCCATCCTCGTCAGTGTCGATCCTTGGAATGGAAATCTCGGCGCTGTCGAAGCGGCTCAGGCGCTTCTTGGCCTTCTCGGCATGGTAGCGAAGGGCCAGCATGGGGATGGGCCTGACGGTCAAGTCACGACCATGCTTGGCCTTGTGCTGCTCGACCAGCCAACTCACCATGCGCTCGTCAAAGTCGACCCCGCCGAGATACATGTCCCCATTGGTGCCTTTGGGGGCCAGACTTCCCCGGCCCGTCTCAAGCACAGCCACATCAAACGTGCCGCCGCCGAGGTCGAAAACGAATAGATTGTTGAATCCATCAACATCCACGCCGCTGGCAATGGCCGCAGCCAGGGGCTCTGTCTCCAATTCGACATGCTCGAACCCGGCCATCATTGCCGCGGCAATCGTGGCCTGCTTCTGCGGACCCATGAAATAGGCCGGAACCGTCATCATCACGCGGGTAATCGGCTGGCCCAGCTGGTCTTCTGCCGCCGCCTTCAACTCCACAAGCACCAGCGATGACAGGTATTCTGGCGAGTAAACCTTCCCGTCACGACCGCGATAGCCGACACGCCCCTCCTCACCAGGCGCAAGCTGTGGGCTGCCCATATCGATATTGTCATTCCATGCGCGGCCCATCTGGCGCTTCATGTGGCGGAACGTGAACTCGGTATTCCGGCGCACCTCATCCAGCGCAGGCTCGCCCACGATGAAAGAGCCATCCTCCATCTGGGATACAGCCGTCGGCATGACATGCCCGCCATCCGGCAGGGAAATCATCTGCACGCTGCGACCGTCATGGAACGCAGCGCAGGAGTTTGTCGTTCCCAGATCAATGCCTATGGTAATCATTCTGCGGCCTCCTGAAGTTCTGCGGTCACAACGTCATCCATCGGGATGCGTATCTTGCCGCGCCGACTGTAATGGTGGCGGGCCAACGCCGCTTTTCGCTGGGGCGGAACCTCTTTATCGATGTTGAACCCCTCAGGCTGGCGCGGGTCGCCCGCGCCATTTATTTCCTCTTCCTTTTCAGGCTCTTGCGGCGTTTCGTCATTGGCCGGTTGCGCCTCGTCTTCTGCATCTGGCGCTTCTTCCGGTTCGGGCGATTGCGTCTCGGCATCCTCGACCTCCTCTTCCGGCTCGTCCTCCTCCTTCGCCTCCGGCACCTGCGTGAATGCCGCAGCTGTTCCGGCAGCCGTCGATGTCATCAGGAAGGCCCACACGCCAAACGAACGCGCGCCCTCGAACGCAACTAGGATGACGTGCATCCATACGGTTCGGTATTCGACTTGATCCGCCTGCGTGCGCAGCTTGATCGCCTCTAGCCGCTTTGCGTCAGCGGGGGACATGCCAACCTCTGACGCATCCGTCACAGTCTCTGCTGTCACGGTCGGATCAATCATCGCGTTGATGATGGCGATGCGTCGATTGATCGACTCGCCACGCGCTTCCATTGCCCCCTCAGTCAGTTCGGCCCGTATGCCGTCGATGGGTCCGGTATAAAGTCCAAGCGCCTTCAGACGGGCTTGCGCCTCTTCAATCCGGACATTGGAAGTCATCAGATCCAGCTCAAGATCAAGCCGTGCCTTCTCTTCCCTCAGTGCCAGCTTGTCAGCCTTGCCGTCATCCCGATCTTCGACCGCATTTGCGGCCATCGTCACCGCTGTGGCGTCGGCAATCTTGGCCTTTTCGCGCAACTCTTCCGGAGTGCCGACAAAGATTTCAGAGAAGGATTGCTGGATTGCCAGCTTGCCATTCTCGATACACGCCCAGACGAGCACGCCAAAAATCAACACGCCAGCGATGCGTCGGACCCATGTGCGCGCGAGCACAACCAACCCGAACACTACGGCGGCAAGTATCTCAGCGCCCGCAACGCAGACGGTATAGAACCAATTCCCCTCAGACGCCTGATAGGCGCCCGTGGTATTCAGGAAGCACAACCCAATTGTGATGATGACGATTCCGGCCGCAGCAATACGCTTCAGCCAAATACGTTCTGCATCATTGTTCCCAGCAAAAGCCATTACCCAGCATCCCCGCCCATATCCAGCTTCACGCCCGTATCACCCCCGCCAATGGTCAGGCTTGTCGTGAGCCCTTCATGGTGAATGGTGACGGTGATATAATCCCGGCTGACCAGCTGGCCGGCGCTCGTGTCGAACACCATCCTGTCATCCTGGAACTCGATTGATATACCGATGCCCTTGATGCCCCGCCCTGACATGTATTCCCGGATCGAGTTGCGCACCGCATCGGTGACCGCATCCAGCGCATTCGCTTTCGTCAGGTCCAGCGCGAGACCCCTGCTCGTATAGGGAGACTTCCCCGCCCACTCGACCAGCAAGTCCTTCAGCAGCTTGCCCGTAATCAGCATGTCTTCAGCCATGAACCCAACTCCTATTTACCCGAAAAGAACGGGATACCCCCGCCAATACTGTTGAATACGCGCGCCTCACCCGCATTGCCCCCGAGCACCATCCAGAGGATTGCCAGCACGCCGATGGCGGTTTTCCACCAGCGAGCCTGCCGGTCAGCGCGTTCCTTCTCTCGCGTCTCACGCTCGGTCTCATATTCCCTGAACCGCTCATCGATGCGCCGCTCGCAGCGCTCCAATGCCGTGTTCAGCGCGGTATCGATTGCCACGCTCTGATCCTTGCCCTGCTCGCGTATCTGGCGAGACAGGTCAGCGCCAATGCGCTTGATCTCTTCGCTCGTTTCGCCCCGGATTTCTGTGCGCATCCGGCGCAAGGTCTCGTGATTGGGGGCGTGGTCGAACCTCGCCTCCAGTCGGACCACGCGGTCACGCACTTCTCCGACCCTGCCCTCACTGTCCATCAAGCACCTCAAAGGGAAAGGCTGGCGTGCGCTCCAAGATCAGCGCGCGGCTGCAACTGAATTGGCCCGCAACAGCAACCGTGGCATCGCCCGGCGTTGCAAAGCGCGGAACCTCGAAATCTATTGTCCGCTCAAGCGTTCCGACTGGCGCCCCTGTCTGGGCACCCGAATGCTGGTTGATGCGGAAGCCATTGCCGACATTATCCTCCATGATCAAATGCAGCGTGTCGGGCCGAAGCCTGCACGGGTCACGGGTCTTGGCCATCGTGAATGTAAGGGAGCCCACACCGCCCGGAGGGGCTGGGATATAGGAGGATTCTGAAAACTGGAAATCCATGACAGGGCGCAATTGCCACTGGCGGTTCGCCTCATAAGCGAGCGCGAAGATCAGCAGGAACAGCCAGCCATGCCGGAGCAGCCATCGGTACGCATTAGCCACCACCACCCCCTCGAAGCTCGAACTCCAGCTTGTGAAGCTCGGTCAGGCGGGCCTGCTGGTCAGCGCTCCCCCCAGCCAGGTTCACGATCTCCGACAGGTCTCGGTATTCTTCGCTCAGGCGGGCGCGTGTGGTGTCGTAGGTTTCGCCCGGCTTCATCTGCGCCCGAAAGGCAGCGGATGGCTTGAGGGGCTTGTCTTCAGGCTTTGTCGCCGGGGCAGTCTCCCGAACAATCACGGGGCCGGGAACGCGCACAGTCTCAACGATAACTCGCGGGCGCGGGGCAACCCGGCGCGCTGCGGCCTGCTCGGCCCGCCATTTCTGGTAGCCCTCAGCACCAAGCTCGTTGTACTTTTCGACGCTCATCCAGTCGCCCTCGATTTGTTGAGGGCAATTTACCCGCTAGGGGTTGGCGTGTGGTGGGAACGAAAAAGCCCCGTATCTCCAAGCAGGAAACACGGGGCCGCCTCTACCGTGGGGGGCTGGGGGGACAGTGGGTCCACAGCTTTGGCATGGTTAATATAGGGGCGGGTCAGTTGATGGGGAGTGTTAGTCTGCTTTAGGGGCGGATCAATTTCTCGAACATTATACTTGGCGAGCAATCGATCACGCCCGCCTCATGCGCCTTTATCAGCCCCATGAGAAAGCCATCCAGATTCCCATTGCAGCGTACGGCCATCTCAACCAACTTTGAGTGAGCCGAATGTTTCGGCACATCGGCGGTGAGGCCCCAGCCTCGCCCGCCCTCGTTGTCCACAAACTCACAGAACGCGATAATCGACCCACCTAAGCTGTGGACCTTGCTCATCACCTGTCGCAGGTCGGGCGCGACATCTTTGTCGTATTGCTCCTCAGTCATTGTCCCAACCTCGCTTTCAGCATCTCAACCAGCTCCTTGTTGGTGGGAATCTCTATAGCCCCATCCCGAATACGGGCCTTCATTTTCTCGTATGCTGCAGATTTTCCCGTGCGCCTGCCGCCAGAAATGTGAACCGTCACCTGCTCCGTATCCTGTGGGCGCGACAGACCAGAGGGCTCCTGCGTCCATTCGACAGCACCAACGTCAACAGCAACCCAAACACGGGAGTCATCATCATCCGCCATATTCATGTACCGCACCCAAGCCTCATGAACCCAACCATCCCGATAAATCATTCGATTCCCTCAAGTTCTTGGACATCCTGCTCCGCCCACTTGAGGGCAGTGCGAATGGCCTCTGAATTACTCACCTCCAGATAGCGCGCCACGCGGGCAATTCGCTCCTGATCTTCCTTCTCCGCAACGAAGCACACATTCTTTGCGCCCCGTCCGGCCAGTGTCTCCTGCCGATATTTCTTCATGCGATCACTCATGAGGACACCATACCAGAAAAAAAAGTTCTGTCTACATGTTGACTGTTCGGCGTATACATGTATATTAACCATGTTGGCAGGGAGTTACCGGCATGTGCCAAGCGAAATGCTCCCTCTCGCTGTTTGAAAATGAAGAGACAAACTCTGGACCGGAAAGGGCGTCACGCGCATTTTCTCGTCCCGAGTGGGACGACCGGGCTGGTCAAGAGCCCGGCCATCGCGCCAACGGCGCATAGCTATAGTGGAGCTATCCAATGCAAAAAACTACATCCACCCCCGCAAGAAACCAAGCCCCCGGTTATCACATCGAGCATTTCCTGATCCTCTCGATCACGGTCATCTTCGGTTTGATCTCCGCATCAGCAGTGCTCTACCACGTCATCGAGGCAGGGCAGTTCGAGAAACAGTTCACTATGGTGTTCGCTGTTCTCGGCGCTATCTTCGCTTTCGGTATGGCTATCATGCCTGCCGCCTTAGCCAAGCCTCACGGTGAAGCCATTGAGGGCGCATCAGCGCAAAGCAGCATCATTCTGGTTGTCATCATGATGATGGTTGTCGACGGCGCGCTGCAATGGCACGCCATCACAGTCATCACTGAAGAACTGACCATGAAGATGCCGCCTTGGTGGGCCACGCTTCTGGTCATCGCGTCCTTTCAGATCTCGATGTTTGCCAGCCGTGGCGCACTCGCAGCGTCAACCAGCGAGCAGAATGAAATGATGGCTGCTGAGGCCGAACGCCTCGCATCGATCGAGGCATATGCCAAGGCTGAGAAGAACAAGAAGCGGCGCGAAAAGTACGCCGCTAAAAAGGACTCACAGAATGTAGTTACCTTGCGGTAGAACTTGCCCCCGGAGCCTTATGGTTTCGGGGGATTTTTTTT
>TARA_R100001443_G_scaffold8723_2_pt1 | contig 54016 bp, 68 predicted proteins | sample TARA_R100001443 | Tara Oceans TARA_R100001443 (sample SAMEA2622142) | marine metagenome | biome: marine biome (ENVO:00000447); feature: deep chlorophyll maximum layer (ENVO:xxxxxxxx); material: "saline water (ENVO:00002010), including plankton (ENVO:xxxxxxxx)" | depth 50 m
AAAGCTATCAGCTAAAGAAGGAATACTGGCGAGGATAGATGATAAGTTAAGTAGAATCAAGCAAGTAGGACTCAATGATAAGACAGAGGACACAATGCTTGATCTAATTGGCTACCTTATATTGTACAGGGTGCAATGTAAAAAAGAAAAGAAATAAAAAAAACTTAAACAAGATTTGGCTATTAATTGAAAAAGAATTATATTAGCCGACTAATTTAATCTTAATAAAATATAATGAAAAAAGACATATTTGATGCTTATGCAGTAGCTATTGCACAGCGATTTCATCTGACTATGGATCAGATGTTTGACAAAACAAAGAAAAGGGAAATAGTAGATGCAAGACAAATGCTCTACTATATGTGTATGGAACGACCAATTAGAATATCGTACATACAAAGATTTATGGAGGATCAGGGACATAAAGTAAGCCATTCTACAATCATTCATGGATATAAAAAAGCCAAAGAACTTATAGATAAGGATAAAGATTATGAGTCTGTAGTTAAGACACTACAAAATGTATAGTGTAGATGATATATTTGCTCAAGCATTAAACGATAGTAATTCCCTTAAAATAGAAAAGCCAAATGTAAATAGTGTTTTGAACTATGGAGTTAAAATTCAAAAGTTTAATTCCAAAACCGAAATACTTAATTGCTCAAGAAGCGGGGATTATTTTCAAGAATGTAACATAGAGGAATATAATTTATTTTATAAGTATGGATGGAGAGAAGGGTCACTTCGTTTATCTATGTTGAACTATAAAAGAAAGTTAGAAATTGTAGAGGAAAAAATTAAAACAGAAGTAAATACAAGAAAAAACGATAAACATATACAAAAATTAAAAACGACAAGAGAAAACCTCTTGCTTAAATATTCAAATCGTAATAAACAATTAAATCAAATAACAAATGGACAAAAAACAAAACATATTTAAGGATTTATCATCCATCTCAATTAAAGGGAAAACTGATAAGAAAGGAAAGTTTGACTATATGTCGTGGGCAACTGCGTGGAGTATGGTTAAAGAACAATATCCTGATGCACAAAGAAAAGTATATGAGTCTGAGCATACTGGATTGAACTTTTTTACTGATGGTAAGACTGCGTATGTAAAGGTTGGAATCACTATAAATGGTATGGAACATATTGATTATTTACCTGTAATGGACTATCGTAACAATTCTATTTCAATGGAAAAGATTACATCAATGGATGTTAATACTGCAATACAAAGATCAACTGCTAAAGCCATAGCGATGCATGGATTAGGGTTAAGTCTATGGATAGGAGAGGATACTGCACAAGTAGTTAAAGCCCCTCAAGCAGTAAGCAAAACCCCAAGTGCTAAGACAATGACTAAAATGACTTTAGATATTGGAGATGCTAATTGGAGTAAGGTATTAAAGTATGTAGCAGAGAATAAAGAATTAGGTCTACCAAAGATTGTAAAGAATCTTGAAACTAAATATAATATTAAAGCAATAGTAAAGAAGGAATTATCTAAAAGCGTTAAGTAATGGATAAGGATTTACAGTTACTTAAAGAGGATAGTCATTACTATGGTAAGTTTGGTAAACAATTCTTATCTAATTCAGATATCATAACTTTATTAAACGATCCTAAAAATTTTAGACAAGATAAACCTATGACTAAAGCAATGTTGGTGGGGAGATATTTTCATACAGCTATGCTTGAGCCAGAGAAATTATCAGGTGTAGAGTATTGGACTATAGATTCATCAAGTAGAAATACTAAATTATATAAAGAACAACTGCTGCATTATAAAAGACCTTTAATGATGTTAACAAAAGAAAAGGTAGAGATAGACAAAGCAATTAGTACAATGAAAAACAATTTAGAATTTTATGAGGCAATCTATGATGATAAGAATAAGTTTGAGGTTCCTATAATTCACGAGGTAATGGGGATGAAATGGAAAGGTAAGGCAGATATAGTTGGGGAGGATATGTTAATAGACCTAAAGACTACATCTAACATAAAAGACTTTAAATATAGTGCAAGGAAATACAACTATGATAGTCAAGCATATTTATATCAACAATTCTTTGACAAACCATTAGTGTTTTATGTGGTAGATAAACTAACCTTTGAGTTAGGAGTATACTATCCATCAGAAACTTTTTTAAGTTATGGTAAAGAAAAAGTAGAGAGAGCGATAGAAGTGTATAACAAATTTTATAGTAAAGATGCTGAAGAAGATATTGAAACATACATTATTAAAGAAACGCTTTAATAAAAAAGAAAATGTGGTGTGGTTGAGAGTTCCAACCAATTACACTTCACAGGCTGATCGTGATAAAGTCATGGAGGCAACAATGAATAAGTTGGAGCAAATAATTTATAAAAATTTTTAATTATGGCAGACGAAAAAATCTATGTCGGAAGTGGAACTTCCAAGTTTGATGGGAACTTAATCTCATGCAGTATTTGTTTATCAGATCTACCTCAAGAACATATGTTTGAGTACAATGGTAAGAAATACATTAAGGTAAATGTATCAGCAAAAAGAGATGGGGCTGATGACTATGGTAAAACACATTATGTAGCTATAGATACATTTAAACCTGAAGCAAAGAAAGAGGAAGCTCCAGCTGCTGCACCAGCAGTAGATGAGGACTTACCTTTCTAAGTGGAATAAAATAATTGAAGGGGGACTTCGTGTCCCCTTTCTTTTTGTTCTTAAAGTGTTAAAGTGTTGAATTAAACACTAAAACTTAAGCCCTATACATTTATACATATTATATACTTTTTTATTTTATATTTTTTATATTTATTATTAACACTTTAACACTATAAATAAAATATATAAGTAGTAAATAGATAAAAAAAGAATAAATAAAGTCAACATAAAGTTAACATTAAACAACACAAATCAAATGGAAATAACAATATTTAAAGATATTAAAGATACTGCTCAACCTTTTTATAGAGATGTATCAAAGATATTAGAACGAATTCGAGAAGGAGCGTCCCAAGAAATAGTAAGATCAATAAGGGGAGAAAAAGACAAAGAAGTAAGAAATAAATTAAAGCAATCATTACCTGCAATATGTTTTAGTGGTAAATTTACAAAAAGAAATGATTCCTCATTAAGCAAACATAGTGGGTTAATATGTTTAGACTTTGATGGGTATGAAACTGACAAGTTATTATTAGAGGAGAAGGAATTAATAACTAAAGACAGGTATACATTTGCGTGTTTCATATCTCCAAGTGGTTTGGGGCTAAAGGTATTAGTAAAGATACCGGCTGATATTGAAACTCATAAACAATTTTTTAATTCTTTACAACATCATTTTGATTCTCCTTATTTTGACATTACTTGTAAGAATGTATCAAGAGTTTGTTATGAGTCTTACGATCCTTTAATTTATATTAATGAACAATCCAGTGTATTCAATCAAATTTTAGAACAAGAATACCAAGAGGTTGTAAAGCATAAGGATATTCAAACCATACCTATAACTGATGAAAATAAAATTGTAGATATACTCATGAAGTGGTGGGAAAGAAAGTATGGGTTAAATAGTGGGGAAAGAAACAATAATGTATATATATTGGCATCTGCCTTTAATGACTTTGGGGTTAATAAAACTTTAGCAGAGTATGTAATGGGTAATTTTGTAAGTAAAGATTTTCCTCAAAGTGAAATTAAAAGAACTATACATTCCGCATATAAACAAGTGCAAAACTTTGGCACAAAGTATTATGAGGATGAGGAAAAGGTTAATGAAGTAAAGTCGAAACTGCGTAAAGGGGTGTCTAAAGGAGAAATAAAATCTACTATAGAGGAGTCTTCAGATGTAGAGGAAAGTGTTTTAGACAATGTAATTCGTAGGTTAGAGGAGGAGCAAGATAAACAAAAGTTTTGGAGTAAATCTGAAAAGGGAGTAGTAAAGATTGTGCACATATCTTTTAAAAAGTTTTTAGAAGATAATGGGTTTTATAAATTTAATCCTGAAGGAAGCAAGAACTATGTGTTCGTTAAGGTAACTAACAACTTAATAGACCATACCTCTGAAAAAGAAATTAAAGACTTTGTATTAAATTATTTATTAGATATAGATGACATCTCTGTATATAATTATTTTGCGGACCAAGTAAGATATTTTAGAGAAGAATTTCTAACCTTACTCTCTTCCATTAATGTTTACTTTATTGCAGATGATAAAGATACCGCCTACTTATACTACAAAAATTGTGCGGTAAAAATTACTAAAGATGAAACCATTCCTATAGATTATTTAGATTTAGGAGGTTATGTATGGAAGGATCATGTTATTGATAGGGTATTTGATTTATGTGAGATTACGGATTGTGATTATAAAACTTTTATAAATAATATTAGTGGAGGTACTGAAAAGAGAACAACATCTATGGAATCTACTATTGGATACTTATTACATGGATGGAAAAATTTATCTTATTGTCCTGCAACTATTTTAAATGATGAGGTTATATCGGACAATCCTGAAGGAGGAACTGGTAAAGGATTATTTATGAATGGAATATCTCATATGAAAAAATTAGTAGTGATAGATGGTAAATCATTTAACTTTGAAAAATCTTTTGCCTACCAACTTGTTTCTGCTGACACGCAAATACTTTGCTTTGATGATGTTAAGAAACATTTTGACTTTGAGAGATTATTCAGTGTAGTGACTGAAGGTTTAACTCTTGAAAAGAAAAATAAAGATGCTATCAAAATACCATTTAGTAAATCTCCAAAGGTAGCAATCACTACTAACTATGCTATCAAAGGGAAGGGATCATCTTTTGAAAGAAGGAAATGGGAGTTAGAGCTAAGTCAATTTTACACCAAAGAGTTTACTCCTCTTGTAGAGTTTGGTAAATTAATGTTTGGTGAGTGGGATGATAATGACTGGTGTCAATTTGATAACTATATGATATCGTGTCTTCAGTTATACTTAGACAAAGGACTAATAAAGAGTGACTTTGTTAATCTAAAAGCAAGAAAGTTTTCCGCTGAGACTTCCCATGAATTTATAGAATGGTGTGGGGTAATAGGGGGTAGTTCTAATAGTAAGTTGGTTGAAAATATGAGAATAAAGATTAATGATTTATATATAGATTTTACCAATGAGTATCCTGACTATGCCCCTAAATCAAGAATGGCTGTTAGCAGGGTAAGGTTTGGTAAGTGGTTGATTTCATACTCTCATTATAAATATGGATGTGATCCTATTGAGGGGAGGGATAATATAGGTAAGTGGATTGAGTTTGTAGCTAAAGAACCTCAAGCAGCTCTTGACATATGATAGAGTTTAGAAATTATCAAAAAGATATTATATCAAGAGGTATAGGCATCTTAAAACCTCATCGCTTTTTATATTTAGCAATGGAGGTTAGAACAGGAAAAACTTTGACAAGTTTAGGTATATGCGAAAAATTACATATAGATAATGTTTTATTTATAACTAAAAAGAAAGCTATTTCGAGTATACAAAATGATTATGAACTACTTCAACCTGATTTTGAATTAGAAGTAATTAACTATGAATCTTTGCACAAGGTAAGACAAACGGGTTGGGATGTAGTTATATGTGATGAGGCTCATGGAATGGGAGCATTCCCTAAACCAAGTGGTAGATCTAAGAAGGTAAAAAATATAATATTTAGATCTAATCCATATGTGATATTACTTAGTGGTACCCCTACTCCAGAGTCTTACTCTCAAATGTATCATCAAGTTTATTTTATTCCTACCAGTCCGTTTGCTCACTATAAAAACTTTTATCAGTTTGCTAAACAATACGTTAAGGTGGTCCAAAAGAAAATAGGAGGAATGTATATCAATGACTACTCTAAAGGGAATATAAAAATTATAGAACATATGTCTCCTTATACTATTAACTTTAGTCAAAAGGATGCGGGATTTGTAGTAGATACCACCGAACAAGTTTTAGAGGTAAATATTAAAACCTCTACACTTGATCTGATAAAAAAATTAAAAAGAGATTTAGTAGTAGAGGGGGATAGTGAGGTAATATTAGCAGACACTTCTGTTAAACTAATGACTAAAGTTCATCAGCTATGCAGTGGAACTATTAAGTTTGAGAGCGGTAATTCGATGGTGTTAGATTTAAGTAAGGCCGAATTTATTAAAGAACACTTTAAAGGAAAAAAGATAGGAATGTTTTATAAATTTAAAGAGGAACTTAATGCTATTAAAGAAGTGTTTGGAGATAATATATGTACTGACTTAGATTGCTTTAATACTACTAATAAAAACATTGCTCTTCAAATAGTTAGTGGAAGGGAAGGTATCTCTTTAAGGAAGGCGGAGTGTTTAGTATATTACAACATTGACTTTAGTGCTACATCTTATTGGCAGAGCAGAGATAGAATGACAACTAAAGATAGGTTAAAAAATAACATCTACTGGATATTTAGCAAAGGAGGTATTGAAAAAGATATATATAAGGCAGTGGTTAAGAAGAAAGATTATACCCTCACACATTTCAAAAGGGATTTTGTAAATTTGTAAATGTGAAAAGGTTTGTTATATTTACACTCATTTGGATAAGTCAAAATTTAGCAATACCATTTTGGGTGGTAGGACATATTCACTTATCTATACATGATTTCCATGATGTAATAGAAATTGTTTCATCAATAGGAATGAATGTAATAGTAGCAATAGGATTTTATTTAGACTATAAATATGACCGAACAACAAATACAAAGCAAGAGGATTAAGCAACTGGAGTCGGAAGGATACTATGTTCTTAAGCTAATAAAGACCAATAAGAATGGTATACCCGACCTCCTTGCTATTCCTCCTGACTGTCAAGTTTTATTTTCGGAAGTAAAAAAACCAAATGGCAAACTCTCAAAGCTACAAGAATATAGATTAAAAGAATTAGAAAAACATGGATGTAGAACAGAAGTATATAAAGGAGGCGGGGTTTGATATTGATGAGGGGTTTGTAGAAACCATTCAACAATTTGATATTCGGACAGCTATTAAGATAGCTAAATTTATTCAAGCTAATGTAGACCATGTGCAACCCAACCTTAATGTGTCAACAATTTTAGGAGGTGTTGTTATAAATGATGAGAAAGAGCCTGTTACTTTTGCGGTAGAAATAATAAAAGATTATTCCACTCAAATTATATTATCTGATCTCCAGCTTATTTCAATGGATGAATATTTAGACTTATTAAATTTAAAATCAAATGAACTATCAAAAAGTCCAAACCCTAAAACAAATCGTAGAAGACGTTTGTAAGGTTGATTTTACACTCAAAAGCAGTAAAAGAGAAGTGGTAAATGCTCGGGCAATTTGTTATGATATTCTTAGAAACAAGGAATATATGACGGTAACTGAAATAGGCAGGCACTTCACTAAACATCACTCAACAGTCTTATTAACCTTAAAAAACTTTAAATATATGCTGATGTCAGACGCTCAAATGCGAAGGGATTCAGAAAAAATTGAGGCGTTATGGGCTGCGGTGTCTGGAGATTTTAATGAAGTAAAGCCGGTGTTTATAAAAAAAGAACTGAAATATTTGCGTGAACAAAATAAAATGTTAAATTTGTCATTAAATAATGTTCAAGAACAGTTGGAACAGATAAAAAAACTAATCAATAATGGATTATAACTGATGCCACGAATAGCACCCGAAGACCGTCAGCAAATTGCACACATTACTTTTTTATGTGATACTATTCACGACTTTGGAGATGATATTTATGAGAAATTAATGGATAGAGAACACAAAAAAGTTAAAGTAAAAGCAGAAGAATTAGTTAAAGAACTTCAAACACTTATACGATCTTTATCAGATGAAATTTAAAAATACTTTTAACCTGGTAGTTTTGTGGCCTTGCTAAGAAGTGGCGTATAAAAGTAAAATAGATCAAGCAGCAGCCAGTAAAAGACATTACGAGGCTAATAAAGATAAAATAAAAAAACGTTCTCATAAAAGAAATAAAAGTCAGAGGAAAATAGCCAAAGAATTTGTAGATGCAGTAAAAGGTTTATCTGAGTGTGTGGATTGCGGAGAAACAAATCCTTTAGTTTTAGATTTTGATCATGTAAGAGGAAATAAAACAATGTGTATTTCTAATATGGTAAGAAACTGTTATAGTATAGAATCTATAAAAAAAGAAATAAAAAAATGTGAGATAAGATGTTCTAATTGCCACAGAATAATAACACATAAAAGAAATAAAAACAATGAATAATATATATTTTAAAGAAGATTTTAGTGAAAGATTATTTGAAGAGGTGCCACAAAAACTAATAGATATTTATCATATTGAACCATGGGAAGAATCCACAGGTTTTATTAGAATATTAGATGGAAAAATTATAGTTATATACGTTCATTTTAGAACTAACATTCAAACACATGCTATTTTAAAATTTAATTATAAAAATAATAAAATAAATTTTGATTCTATGTATTTAAGATCTTACAACGGATCTAAATTTAGCAATGATAAAGAATATAGATTAGATAAAGATAATAAACTAATAGCAACATATAATTTTAAATCTAAAGAAGACGAGTTTTTTGTTGTTCAAAATAAAGAATCTGAGGGATCAAAAAAATATAAAAACTTTATTGAACCTCAGCCTGTGAGTGAGGATGTAAAAAGTTTTTCTAAAAATAACTTAAGTAAAGAAATAACAGAAGAATTATTTGATGCTTTTCATCCTGAAAATAATGAAAATGAAATTTATTTTATAATAGAATGAAAACAAAAATAAACGAACTACTCTTAATGCAGTTAGAGCACAATGAATGCTTGTTAGCTGCAGGATATAATAAAGCTTTAATAGGTATAACTGAAGGGGCTAACCCTGTCGCTGTATATGATGCTCAGTTGTGTATTAAATGTTTAATGGAAGAGGATAATATGAGTAAAGAAGATGCAATAGATTTTTTTTACTACAAAACTTTAGGTTCTGACATGGGGAAAAAAACACCAATATATATTAATACACATGAATAAACAAATAGCTAAAGAATTAAACGAGTTTAGTAAAGTAATAGCCGAAAGGTTTTCTCGTACAGACAGAGAGGGAAATGTAAATAATGAATCATTTAAGGTAGAAGAGGTTATACCAACTTCTGATCATACTGCGGTTATTAATTTTAAAAAGAATAGTGGAAAAATAGGAGTAGCATTTTGTTATTATATTGCTAAAGGAAAATCTAAAGGGTGGAAATATTTCTTTCCTACTGACTCACATGTTAATGGATTCCAGGCGTTCTTATATTATAAGTTAGAGGCTGAAAGAAAAAATTATGATAAGAATTTTTTAGTAGACCAATACAATAGAAACCGAGACCTTAAAGACCATATAAAATTTGAGCATGAAATATAAAACTATTAAGTGGGTTCTTAAACAGAACATTAAAAATAAAGTAAACACATTATGGACGTGGGATAGGGAGGAAAAAAACTTTACTCAAATCTATCAGAACTACAATGATAAACTCCCTATCTACACTGCCGCTCAACTATTCGATTTAATAAACCACGAGATTAAAGAGAGCTCTTTGCTTTAAGAAGCTCTGCACACTTCTCATACTCTTCAGTATAAGTAAAGTATTCTATTAGAGTATCATAAAGATCATCCTCCATCTTAACATATTTTCGTGCAGGATTAAACATCAAAGTTAACTCTGCTGTCTCTTCAATTAATTCATCTAATGTTTTTTTACCTAACAATAAATTATAACTGTGCCTCATACAAAGGTCTTCATTAAAGTTTTTCATATTATTTATATTTCAGTCTTTCGTTTTCTTTTTTAATGAACTCTAATTCTACAGTTAAAGCCGCAAGCTGACTGCTTAATTCCATTAGTTTTTCACTGCATTTATCTTTTTCTGATTCTAATTTTTCCACTCTAAGGATAAGATCATCTCTGTACATAGTCTGCTCGGACTTAATGCTTTGTTTATCTTTAGCTTTCTTTCTTACTAAAAATTCATAAAACTTCCAAGCTCCTCCTCCAAAGAGAACAGCAATTAATGATGTAATTATTGTTGTTAAGTTTGGATCCATTATGATTTTATTTTTCTATACAGGATTTCATTTTTAAGTTTAACCCATATCCATATCCAAATAAACAAATAAAAAAACGTAATGGTTAAAGCTTTTAATGCTGCTAAATCAAATGAAGACTCAGGATTACAAGACAGGTCTACTACATACCTAATAGTGGCAAACAAAGTTAGCAACAGATATACGGATACAAAAAACGTACATCTTTTAATACAATACATAGATGTAAATATCCCTATACTTACTATTAAGTAAGCCCCGTATAAGTAATAAGTATTAGGCTGACCTAAGTCTAACCAATATTGATAGTCAGTCCAAAGGACTTGATTGTTTAATATATCTGACACACACCAAAATAAAAGTAAAGGTTGGACATCGTAATATTTTAATATGTCAAAAAGATATTTAAAATATTTAGTTATCACCTGGGTAATTTAGGTGTTGGAGGTGTAGGAATATTTGGAGTTTGAGGAGTTCTTTTTTCCAAATCTTTTTGCATCCTGTATAATTCTGGATGATATTTTTTCATATCCTTATCACTCATTGGTGTGCTTGGTTTTTTGTTTATGTCTTTATATATAGTTCCAATAACCTCTTTTCTTACATCTTTATAGATAGGAATTAATCCTAAGTTTCCTAAAATTTCTAAAGGAAGTCTTTCGCTAATCTCTCTTTCTTGTCTTTCTCGTGCAGCTTTTGTTTTACGCTTTGGTTCACCCAGTTTTGAAACTCCAAAAGATAATGTTTTAATAGCCGGAGTATAAGGGCCAAATAAGTTAAGCATTATCTTTCCTAAATCATAACCTTTATATTCTCTTCTTCCTGCAGTAATAGTGTATTGTAATGCATCTTTATATGGATCGTACTCACCATCTCTTAACATCTCAAGGTTTTGTTCATTAAAGTTTTCAACACCTATATTTATTAAACTTTTAGTTACATTTCCAAAGTCCCTTCCAAGTAATAAAGTGGAAAATGCAGATAGAACCGCTTGTCCTACTTGCTTGTCTATATCTTTTTTCTCCTCCTCTTCTTCATCACTAAACAATCCTATTAAACCACTGCCCATCACTTTGACTAACAAGGTATAAAGAACCATACGAGAAGTAACTCCCGCTATCATTTTTGCTCCTTGTATTTTATTTATCATACCATTACCTACTGCAGCGTTAATTCCAGTACGGGCTGTCATATACTCAAAGATTAAGAAGTTCTGCATAAAATTATTAAATATATTAAAGGCTCTTGCAGAAATGCTTTGATTTTTATTTGTCTTCCCTTTTAAAAATGTTTGGTAAGGGTTTGTAGTTGCTCCTGCTTGAACAGAGTTTTCATCAGCTTTAACTTGAGCGGTTTTAATTGCCTCCGCATATTTAGTCATGTAAGCCTCATCATTTTTTGCTATCTTATCCAAATCAACCTCCACTCCTGCTGCTTCTTTAAAAGCATTTGCAAAGCTTCCAAACCATATTGGTTTCATAATCATTTTATCAGGAGATGATATTAATGTATCGGCTGTTAGCTCAACAAAATTCATATATTTTTTAAGAGATAAATTATAAATTTGCTGTAGTTTATTAGCAACTATACTTTTTGTTTTACTATCTTTTTTACCTATACTTTGATTTAAAATATTAGTATCCACCATTCTTCCTGACAGCTTATCTCCAGGAAACATACGATTAGTCTGGGTACTATTTACATTATCCATTACTTGGACAGCATCAGCTGACATAACAAAAGATCTGAGCTTACCAGCAGTTAATAAAGCTTGTGGATTTACAAAAACCGCATAAGATAAGTTGGCTAATAATTCGGCAGCAAACCTTCCTGTTCCCGCTAACATAGTACGGTATCCTTGTTTACTCATGTAATCAAATGCTCTATCTCCTAAAGTGCTTTCCGTAAACATGTTGACAAGATCCATTTCTATAGATTCATTAAAAGCTCCTTTAATAGCATTAAATATCTTTCGTTGTTCTTTTGGTATCCTACCATTATTGTCTTGCTCTAATTTATTTTCGGCAAATTTTAAAGTTCTTCGAGCAGTCCTCACAGGTTCTGTCATGTACCTATCTAATAAAACAAACTTTGCTCCCCTTTGGGCTGAGGAGTAAATATTAAAATTAAGAGGAGCTACCTTACCTGTACGAGAAATTAAAGACTTAGCTTTTGTAGAAGGGTTTAAAGAATCACTAAATTCCGTTACACTATCTGTTCCTTTAATTGTTTCAGTAGTATCTTGTATTACATTTAAATGAACATAATTATCTATTGGATTAATTTTATCTCCTCTTATAACTCCCGAAGTATATTCGGCAAGAGGAAGCATTTCTTTATTTACATCTTGAATTACTTTGATAGAATTTTTTTCTGCAGGATTAAAAGAATTATAAAGTTTATCTAAATTTATATTTCCTTTTGAGTCAGAAAAATCTTCTAAAATATCTTCTAATACTTGAGCATCTTTTTCAGCGTAATGAGTTTTACCATCTCTAATTGCTTTAATAGTAGACTTAATATATTCAGCAGCTGGATTTACTTGTTTACTATCAGGATTAGACTCAAACTCTAATTGGACCATGTAAGCTGTTTGTTTAAAGCTGGACTTTAATAACTTATTCATATCCGATTTAAAAGATTTTTTTACTTTATCTTGTGCTCTCTCAATTCTCTGTTGAACAGTAGAAAATGCTTTATCAAATGTAGCTTTAGCTTTTGCAAGAGGATTAAATAAAGAATTATAAATATCTTTCCCTTTAAAATTACCAAAAACTTGGTCAATATAAAACAAAGGGTTTCTTCTTATCATTTCTAAGTAAGCATCTTTTCTGGTTAATAGGGATTTAAAGTTTGCATATATTTTAGAAAGTGGTAATGGCTTTCCTTTACTTATACCATCAGCTAAAGTATCCCCATCATTAATCGCTTCCATGCTTTCTACTAATAACTGAGCATAGTGAGGGAGGTATCCGTTGTTTATATTATCTATAACTTTTAACAAGTTTTTTAGCTGCGTAATATTCAACTGGTCTAAAGCTACTGTGTTAATTAATTTATCTAATCTTTTAGCTAAAGCTCTTTCCTCTCGAGTAGGTAAAGAATCTTTATCTATAATTACATTATCAAATCTTTTTATTATATCTTGTCTTTCTTGATCTAATTCTGCGTCTGTTTGTTGCGTGTCTTCTAATTGAGGTGAAATATCTTTTTTATACTTACGCATTAAGTCCGCATACTCAGTAGTAATTTCTCCCTCGTCTAACATTTTCTTTACTGTCTCAGTATAATTTATAGTGTCGTTATCATTATAAACTTTATTATTAGAGTCAGCAAAAATTAAAGAGAGTTCATCTACTTTAGATTGTTCCATCTCCAATGCTTCTAAAATACTTTCTACATCTTTAATGCTTTTACTTTTTTCATCCAGTGTAAGTACAGAAGCTCTTTCACCAAACATTTCTAATACTTCTAAATATTTATTAAGCACACTATCAGGAATCAGAGTAGGGTTTACACTTAGCAATCTATTTAAAGAACCTAATAAACCATCTGCTTTACCTAATTTAGTAAATATATTTTTCTTAGCTTGCTTTCTTTTCTTATTAGCAAATGCCATCTTAGAACTATACTCCGCATCTTTAAATACATTAGCCATGTAATCAATAAAGGAATTAACAGAAGCGTCATTAAACATATTTACTTTTGAGAATCTACTGATAACAGCTGCCGCTTGTTTAGCAGATATTCTTCCTGATGAAACCAATTCTTTAGTGGTAGCAGCTAACTCTTTGCTTCCTTTTACGAAAGCAGCCTTAGCAGTTTTAGCCCCTCTGTTTAAATCTCTTAACCTTTGATACAATAAAGTCTTGTCTGATACCGTTATCTTCTTAACGTCTTTTAATTTATCAAACAACTTATTCATTGTTACTGAAGGTTTATCTTTAATACCAAATCTTTCTCGAGCATCTCTTAATAAATTTTCTCTTTGTATATCTGTCGCTCTTTCATAAACCTTAGACCCTTTAATGTATTCAATTACATTTTCAGAAATCTTATTGAATTTAACTCCTCTTTTTTCAGACTTAGAAATAATCCCTTCTACTTCTTTCATCATTCTTTCATAACCCGTCATCTCTCCTTTCTGCTGACGCTTGGTAACAGGATTAAACTTTCTGTCTGTTTGTTTATCTCTTAAATAATACTTTGTAGTTTCTCCTCTATCACCTCTTGATCGGTCCACTCTATGTCCTACCTTCCCCGCCCATTCTTCCAAGGCATCTAAATCATAAACATTTTTAGGTTCTATAAAACCATCTTTATCCATCTTATAAAAGTTCATAAGTTTAGCCATAGTTGTAGGCTGTCCTTTCTGCTGACGCTGTTTAGGTTTAGAAGTTTTTTTAGTTTCCTTCACAGGTTTTTGAACTCTTCCTTCATCTAATACACTAACATCTTGCTCAGTAATGGTTTCTCCTGTTCTAACTTTTTTAGATAAAGTATTAAGTAAATCAATTACATCCTGGTCAGTTTGGGTAGCACTATCTAATTCTTTTTTAATACCTAAAGTTTGGGCAATCTTATTTATCCATCTACGAATTAAACTCTTTTGAGGAGCCGATAATTGCTGGTAGTTAGAAGATAATTCTCCTACTATTTCTGCCACCTTTTCTTCGTTTTGTAAATTAGCATCATAGTTAGCCGCAAACTCATTTACTTTTTTTAACAAAGCTGAATCTTTAGGTAATGTCTTTGCTAACGACTGCATCATTTTTTTAGTAACTTGTTGAGTATTAACATCAGTCTTAAGTTTACTTAAAATAATTGCGTGAAAAGTTTCATGAGCTATAGTAGAACGTTTAGCTTTTTCTAAATTAATATGTATGGTTTTAGTATTGTTATCATATACCCCTCTGTTATTAGCATTGTCATTTGCTTGATCAGCAAAGTCATTAGCATTTTCATGCAGTACAATTTTTATTTCAGGTACAATGTTTTTTAAAGCTTTCCCTGCTTTAACAGCAGTTTCTTTTACTAATTCGCTAAACGCAAAACGAGTTTTATTAGGAGGTATTTTACTCCTATTCATAGATACTGTTTCATCTACTTGCTCGAAAGCGGGAGTTTCTATTTCCGTCTCTTGTTGCGTTTCAATATCTGTTTGATTTTCTTGACCTTCTTGGGTAGGCTGCCCAGGGGTGTCTCTTTCTCCCACCTCTTGGCTATCTTGGGTAGATTCTTGTACATCCACCTGCGTTGTGCTTGACTCTTGAATGGCATCTTGTTTCTCTTTTATTAGTTTATTTTTTCTTTCTTGTATTGCGGCATCATCAATAATTTGTTGCCCTGAATTAGGCATACCTCGTGATTCCATTTGAGCGTTTAATTCATTGTCTAACTCCAAAGACTCTCTTGCTTCTTGATCTGTCACCTCAACTTCTGCAGTTGTTTCTACTTTTGTATTATCTAATATTTCATCTATTCTATTATTAACCTCTACCAATCTTCTCTTGGAAGCTCTGGTATTATCTTTTTCTAACCTGCTTTTTTCATGCTCTAAAGATGTAAGTTCATTTAAATCTTGCTCATTATTAATGCCTAATCGTTTTAATTCTGCTTTTACTATAGCATCCTTTTGAGCTTTGTTCTTTCTATCTTCCGCAATTTTTTTAAGAGCACTATTATTTTCAATAGTAACTTCAGCCTCTGCTATTTCTGCATCAGTAGCTGTCTTTAAAAAAGTAATCATATCTTGCTCTGATACAATACCATCTTTTCCTTTAGAGTTTAGTTTATAAACAGCAGGTCTAATTTTATTTAATGTAATAGCAGAACCCGCCTCTACTGCGGTACCCTGAGTTCCTATAAACATCTCGTCTAAAATTTCTGCTACATCATACTCTTGACCAGCTACCGTCATACCTAAAACTTCCCCAACACCTCCACCTACAGAACCTACTGCTTCTACTTTTACCGCTGTTTTAAGTCCTTCTTTAAGGGTTTGTTTACTTACATCTTTAGCGGCTTTTTTAACCATAGAACTGGTTATACCTCCCGTATATTTATCTACTAAACCTATAACCGCACCTCTACCTGCAGATTTTATTCTTAAATCTTGAAGCTGCTCTGGGTTACTTAATACTTTTTTTACCCCTTCTAAATTCCATTCATCTCCATTTTCTTTTACTTGTTCTTCAAGTAACTCTGCAAAAGTAAGACCTGTTTCTAATGTAGCACTGGCCGCACCATAAGCCCAAGGAAGACTGGCTACAAATGCAGGTACTGCACCTGCTCCTGCCGCTGCAGCTCCTGCCGCTGTTGTTCCTGCCACTACAGTTCCCCCCGCTGATAAAGATGCTTTGTTTGCTAATTGAGTAACAGATTGTATTAGTGCTAATGGAGCTCGAGTAGGGTTTTCATAATAAGCCATCAACCAACCAAAAGCTCCGCCACCCCATTTTTCTTTAGCTTTATTCCATTCCTCCTCTTCTCTTACATATTCCCCGTCTTCTAAATCTTGTAATACTTTTAGAAAGTTTTCTATATCTATATCTTTAGCATCAGCTCCCTCATATAATAATTTTAAAGCTTCATCTACTGTGTTACCTCTATCGACAGCGTTCCCTACAGTTTTAACTACATCATCTCCAAAGTCCATCCATTCGTTATAATCGAACAATCCTAATATACCAGGGAGATTATCTACATCTTCATCAGTAGCCTCTATTAGACCAGGTGAAGTATATTCATCAGTAATTAAACCATCAGACTGATATAGTTCTTCAGTATCTGTTTCCATCAGATCCTCCTCAACAGGAGTTTCTGTGACAACTTCTTCTGCAGTAGTCTCAACTACTTCAGGTTGAATAGGGGGTGTGGTTAGTGAACTACCAGCTGGTTCAGATGGTATTTGAGGAGAAGGCTCCGATGAGCCAGGTTCTTGAACTTGTTCTGTATCTGATACCATAACTTCCTCTTCGGAAGAAAATTGTGAATCGTCTTTTTTTTTTAAGCTTGGAAAAGCTTGTTGAAATTGTTCTGTAGATTCAAAACTATCTTCTACTAAGGGAAAGAAAACTCCTATCCCTTCAGTTTCAATTATAGCTCTCGCCTCGTTTACATCTTCAAGACCACTCTCACTTTCTTGTAATAGTTCAAATAAAGCTTCTAACTCTTTCTCATCCATGGTATTATTGGTTTTTAGCTCTTATATAATCAGTATAAGTTTTCCCTTGATTTTCTTTTATCCATTCTTTATAGGTCGGGAAGTTTTTATCAGTTCTATTAAACCTTTTGTTTATGTCTGTATTTTTCTTTTTAACCAGCTCTTGTATTTGGGTAGCAATATCTTCTCCAGAGTTTTTATCCAGGAATGTATCTCCCATAGTGATTATTGCATCAAATAAATTACCTTCACTATCTTTTACCTGAACTGTTTTTCCATTGTTTTTTCTATCCACTATTCTAAAAAAAGCATCACCATTAGCATCCGTATCCACCTCTATTGCTTGACCTATTCTTTTCAAGTCAGTCTTAAATGTTGCAGGTAAAAACCCTGGTGTGTTAATGAGCTCTGTAAAGTCTGTTACTAACTGTTCAGGTTTAGCATTTCTACCCAACCAATTTTCTGTAGAAATACTCTTAGAAACCTCAGATAGTTTTTTATTTACATACTTACCATCTTCTAATACCGCCACTAAACCTGGTGTATATGTTGATTCTGCTTGTTGTGTAAATCCTGATAATGGATCATCTAAAGTTACATCGCCTTCCGCAGCACTTAAATCAAATTGTTTTAAAGCACTATCATAAAGTTGCGGCATATCCGTTCCCGCTTGAATAACAGCATATAATGCTCTTTCAGCATTTTTAACTGAACCATTTGGATCCCCAAGTATATCATCATCTCCCTCTGAATATATAACTCTAAACTGACCATTAGCCATACGATCAATTCTTCTCATTTTCCTTTCTCCTTCTTTTACATTTTTATTATACATAATAGCTAACTCATCTCCTGCCGCTTGAGCATCAGCTCCCGTACCTGTAATAAAAGTTCTTAGGGTAGTAAATGCACCTTTTCCTATGTCTTTGTCTTGACCAGCTTGTATATTTGCTTGAGTTGCTTGAGGGGCAAATGGAAGGTTTTTACTTTCTTTAGTTTGCTTTACATCTAAAGAGCTACTTATCATACCCATCATATACTTAGTTGCAGCCTCATCTTGAAACTCATTAAACTCAGGAACTAATCTACCTCCTTCAAATTTAGTTCTCAATATAGGATTATTTTTTTCGTCTCCAGGATTCTCCTCATTCCACTTCTCATATTCTTCTAAACTACCTACTTTATATTGCTCTCCTTTTTCTGTTAAAATAGCAGAGTTTTCTGCTAATAAATCTTGTTTCCCTACATCATTTGTTAATACCGAAAGGGCTTCTTTTCTCAACACATCCTGTCCTCTTTTATTCTTAGGATCAAAAAAATCTTGTTCTGCCTTGGTTACCATTTCTTCAGTGATTACTACCGAATTACCTAAAGATCTTTTTAAATCTGCAGTAATAACACTACCTAATCTATCTTTCACTGTATTTATACTTCCATTAAGATCATATGCGTCATATTGTTGTTTTAACATAACACTCATATTTTGTACCGTCATACTTTCTCCTGGTATAGGATTACCCTCATTGTCCACACGAATGTTTACCGCCTCTCCTGTCATAGGATCCCAGTCTAATTCTAAATTATTTAAAGAAGCAAACCCTTCCAACATACCCGCTTGGTATCTTTCTAATGCAGCATTTTTATCAGTCTGAGTACGATCAGTATATAATTTAAAAGCTTGGTCATAAGCCTGAGCATTAGCTTTTACTAATTTTAAATTCGCAGTCACGTTGTTTTGAAACTTAGTAAATTCTGAAGGTTTCACTATTCCTTTTTGTACTAAGTTGTACATATCTTGATTGTAGTTAGCAATTTTTTGACCCCCATTTACTGCATATTGCTGAATGGTAACATCATTATATTCTCCCATGTCAGCCGCTGCCGCTTGTTGATCAGTAAAAGCTTTCTGTATTGCAGCCTTCTTGGTTTCTCTCGCAGTGGCAACATCACTAAAAGCTTTAGTAATATCAGCACCAACCTTACTCCAATTAATTAAAGAATCTTTATCTTGTCTTTCGTAAACATCAAAGTCTATAGTTTTTTTTGCGAATTTATTTGCCATCTTTATTATTAAATATTTTTCTTCGGAAAGTTAAACCCTTTGCTTTTATAGAATTCTGTTAATTGAGCATCATTCATTCCTTTTGCTCTCCTATACTCTTCTCTGGTTAAGCCAAGCTCACTTAATTTATTCTGATATTGTGCATCATTCATGTCTCCTTTACCTACTTGAGATTGTTTAGCTAATTTAGCACCTCTTCGAGTGGCCCCACTTTGACTAAATAAAGGAGCGGCATCCCCAACTTGACCTACTAAAGCCCCTACACCAGCTACTCCTTCTTGAATAGATTGGCTACGAGCAAATTCAGCATCTGCTCTCCTTTGGTTTTGTTCTCTTGCTTGAGCTACATCCATCTCTATAAGTTGTTGATTTATAGCGTCTTTACTTTCTGCTTTCATCATGTTAAGATCAGATATTTCTTCACCCATAGCGATACGAGTTTGCTCTCCTGCTGCAGTTTGCTGAGCTCCCACCCTTCCTACTCCAGCGGCTAAAGCTCTGGCATCTCCTTCTTGAAGAGCCTCTATTGCTTGCTGTTGACCCGCTAATTGATTTTCAAACTCTGCTTCATAAGCATCTAACGGAACATTTAATGAAGCAAAATAATCTACTTCAGCTTTTGATTTAGCCTCTTGCATTGCTTTTTTTGCTTCTGCGTCTGCCTCTTCAGCTGCTTTTTTTTGTTTTGCCGCATTTCTAAAGCTCATTGTTGTGCTTGCTGCTGTTGCTGCTATACCTACTACTGCTGCTGTTACTACTGCCATAATTATATTGTTTTAATCATTTCATGAGTGTAGGTACTACCCTCCACAAAACCTATTTTTTTATACACATTAATTAAAGGTTTGTTTTTAATCAGTGCATATACATATTTTTTCCCTAAACTTTCTGCTTTATCACTTATAGTTTTTACTAATAATTCCAAAGCTTCCTTTCTTTTTTGCCTGTCTTTATATTTTAAATTAGAGATAATCCAATCACACCATGTTGCTTTTGAATTAGTTACATACATAAACCCCGCACAAATTGGTGTGTCTCCATCATAAACAATAAACCCACCCATTCCGTTCTCTGGTAAAAAATCTGTTGAAGGAGGTGTCCATCTCCAATCTTTCCACCACTTACATAGAATGTTTTCATAGTCTCCTTTTTTTAGTGGCATTATATTTAATTTCATTTCTACAAAGATAATAAAATTCTATGGATTACTTTTCATCGAACTACTACCGACAGAAAATAATTCTACAGCTTCAGTATTATCATTTTGTAGCGTAAAATTCATAAAGTATCCACGAGCACCATTGGATGCCGCTATAGGATCTTTTATTATCAATATAAAATCACCAATAGGAGGAACAACTCCTGGAAACGGATAAGGTAAAGGAGTACCTACTGGTGGGTATGGACCTACTGTATCTACCGTAATAGAAGGTAATGTAACCACACCAGTTACAACATCTGTAGTTTGTTGCCTTACAATGTTAGTTACTGCTCCCACAAAAGTTGGAACCCCAGGTGTTGCTGGTGGTACTGTAGAAACAATAGAATAAACTTGATCTCCAACGGTTACTATACTCCCTAAATCTTGCAGGTTAAAATTAATTACTATAGCGTTAAGTGGACCTATTACACTATTAGATGCTCCTATACCATTAGATGATCTGTCTCTAAAATTAGTGGTGGTAGAATTTTCTCTTAAGAATGAAAACCACTCACCTTCTTTTTGCACAAACCATGTTTGAATAGGTGCGGGACCAGTACCAGGCATAGAGCCAGTGTTTAAATCTGTAAATAACCCTGTACAATTCCAAGCGTCATTACTTTCATATGACATGGTTTTAAACAACTTAATAGTCTGAGGCTCTACATTAAACACTGACTGAATAGTAGAGCTATATTGAACCCCATAATAATTATTTCTTAAAGGATTAGTATTGTGTCGATATAAATTTCCTCCACTCCAACTATAGAAAAAACCGTTCATACCACACATATAGTCTGGAAGAAAAGAATAAAAAGAAGGCCATCCTTTTACATCTTCACTGTAAGATAAGGTATTTGCTTTAAGTGGATCTGACATAGTTTTATATTTTTAAAATTAACATGTTCCTACACATGTGGTTAAGTTAGTAATTACTCCATCTGAACTTATAGTAACACACTGGATTGCTCCACCAACATTTACAGGATAAGTTCCTGCAGGAAATGGAGTTACTCCATCAGGATCAGTAAAACACCAATCTCCGTTAGATAAATAAGGAGCACTACCTGGCACAAAAGGACTTGCAGGGGGAGTACCCACATATTGAGTATATAAAGTTGTTGCGGTAGTTGCACTACATGATCCTCCCGCTACACCAATAGGCCAAGAACTAAGTTTGACAGGACAATAAACTTCTATGTTCCACTGTGTAGAAGGGTCTAATCCCTCTACTACAACTTGCACGGTTCCAGGAGTAGGGTTAGGCTTAGGGACTACCATATAAACCCAAGGTCTACCAGTGTTAGAAGGAGATGATGATTGTATTCCTGTGTTAGGAGTGGTATAAGGTCCCAAAGTAATTATATCATTAACCCCGCCTGTTTGAGTAGGCATAAAACTTGAGCTTGCAAAATCCCATTCATAATTAAACCCATTTACAGTTTGAGTATTTCCTGGCCACGCATTAACACATAAAGAAAGATTAGTAGGTACCACAGGATTTAAAGAACCTGTAGGGAGTGTAGGCCCAAAGGGAGGTGGTTGAACAGCAGGATCATTACTATAATAAGCACCTAAACCACTACCTGTATTAGCTGTACAATCAGGGATGGGATTTGTTGTAGGAGGGACATAAGGAATACTATAACCCCAAGTTCCCACGAAACCTTGCATATAACCTTTTATAGGGTGACTATATTCGGAAGCACTCACCCCATCAAAAGTCCAAGTACATTTATCAGGTCTACTCTCAGGATTAAACCTAATTACTATAGCCCCCATATCTGACCCTACATTTATATTCATTGTATATTTACCAGCATTTCCACTACCTGTTAATAAGCCTGTGGGACAATATAAATCATCGCATGTTGGACAGGTGGTAGGAGCACTTAAAACACCTCCAGATATTTGCCTAAAAACACCACCTATAGAATACCATCCATCAGGGGCTGGGTTAGTTAAATTAACATCTGTATACAAAGCGGTAGCAGTAAGAAAACTTGCCCCTGCCCAATAGAAAACTCCTGAATTATTACACGCCATATCTTTATTTTATTTTATTATTTAACATGTTCCCTCTGATATTACTACTCCGTTAGCACCAATCTCTATCCACTTATTATCATTAAATGGAGCAACTATTGAACTATCTGCTCTATAAAATCCTGGAGCTGCATAACCTGAAAGTATCGAAGGTGGAGTTGGGTATAAATTACATTTAGTATTATTATAAAGTACACTTCCTAAAGTTGGCAATGCCCCATTTCCTGTAAATCCTTTAAGTGCACTTCCTGGGTCTCCAATGGTACTAATACATGCCTGCGGCTGCGTAGCAGTGAGAGGGCCTAAAGTAACAAACTTACAAGGCACTTCACATAGGCAACAAACTTCTTCAGCTGAAGATGGATCAGAACAATAACATAATTGTGAAGAACCAACTATTCTGAAATCCCAAATTAAATATAAATATTTATCCCCAGGGATAGTGAATGCAGGCTCAACAGCTTCATAAACTCCAGGTGAAGGATTAGTAATAGCTCCACTTACTACTGAAGAGGCTGTTAATAAAGTTTGAATTTCTGATGGTACATTGTTATATAATGTGGTAGAATAATGTATTCTAAATTTATGAATTGAAGGATCAAAATCAAAATTATCTATACCATATTTTTCAGTTCTCAATCTTATGGAAGCTCCGTTATACGGTATCACATTTAAAGATTGTATCCCTGTATTAGAACTATACTCGGCAGCATCAGGAGTATTTAATTCAGCTGAACTAAACCCTGTAAAAGCACTAACGTTAGTTGAGTTAAACCAATTATAATTAGTATGAATAAATTGTCCATTATAGTTATTAGAATTTACTACTACCTGAATAACTGTTAATTTTTTTTCTTTAGGGCACCTTACTGTAATTTTATAAGTAGCCGGAACAATAGGTGCTCCTCCTGAAGGCGTACAAGTTACCGTACACGTTGAAGGAGTGTTAGTGGTTTTATTAAAAGAAAGCATTCCGTTATTAAAAGCTGAAGCACTTGCAACAACTGCCCCATCCCATTCTACAGTAATAGTTACAGTTCCTGAATTCACGCTAAATGGTATGTCTACTTGACCAATTACCAATCCTAAATTAACATCAAATGTAATAGGTTGAGTAGCATTTAATTGACTAACAGAAGTTCCACAAGGTATTTCATCAACAGGCATTGGTACTTGCCTTAAATTAGTTCCTAATACATACTCTTTCATATAAGGGTCATATCCTCCTAATTTTTGAGTAGTTAAGTTAGCGTTAAAACAATCTCTAAACCAACTATTCATCCCATAAGTAGAAACAACTTGTAATTGATCACTACCTTGCGAGGCTCCTCTTAAGTTTAGTACAGCTCCTCTTTTAGTGTCAGTAAAGAACATGTCATAACCCCAAGAAGTAAAGCTTTCAGGATTAAAACTTATACCATACTCTTCTATTCTGGCAACTTGGGTTCCTAATACTTGAGGTACCGAAGCAATAGCCCCTCCTCCTGTAGAATCTGTAATAACATTTTTACCAGCTAAAACATAAGATATCCTATCTTCTTGTAATACAAGTATATCTGTTTCACGAGCATGAAGTTTTTGAATAGGACCAAATGTAGTTTCTAAATCTTTAAAGTTTGCAAGCCCTAAATTAAATTCATTAAGATTATTACTGTTAGCTGAACTACTATACACTCCACTATATGTCATTCCTGCAAATCTGTCTGCTTCTTGAAAGTCTTGATTAGATACAGCTAACGTTCTTTCTCCTAAATTAAAACTTCTTCCAGAGGGACTGTCATATATTTTATAACTTTCTACACCATTTCCAAAAGTGTAACAGTTATAAGCATCAAGCATTGTAACTAAAGGAACCACTGTATTACCAGAAGCATCTACTACCTGATCTTGTCCTAATGATGCTAAAGAATATAAAGATGTAGATGGATCAAAATTTTGTTTAGCTTTATGAAATTTCTTACCAGTAGTTGGGTCTGTACCAATATCTAAAAGTGATGAAGCATCGTAATATAAATTAGGATCTGCATCTTGAGGTGTTGTTTCAAAACAAAATATACCACTTGTTCTGGTTACCTCTATTTTTAATCGGGCTCTCCCTGGAAACAATCCACCCCAATCAGAACACCTGGTAAGTGCTCCTTGATATGCGGCATACATTGAACCCGCAGCGTTTTGGTATATTCCAAAACTTGCATTAAACTCACCTTGAGCAGTACATATCGATGAACTACTACTATATAGGTTAGGGAAAAATTTAAGGTTCATTCCATCAACATCACTTACTCCTGGTGAAACAGAACCACCATTTCCTGAACAAAACATTTGACTTTCTAAATCATCTCCTATTGCCCATTGGTGAAAATTACCATAACTTTGTGTAGATATAAAAGTTCTGTCATAATATATTCTTCTTCTACAAGCACCTCCTCCTCTTGTTGATTGAAGTTTTATTCTTATAGTAGATCCGGCTGGAATATCATATGGAATTCCATTACTAAAATTTAAACTATAGGCTGTAATACAACTTCCTGATATACTACCCCCACTCTCATTCTTTTTACTTTTTTGAGGATAAAAAATTTCTGACTGATCTATTGATTCAGTAGTCCACCCAGATGGTTTTAAAAGCATGTATAAACCTTTTAAAGATTTATTTGTAACACCTCTACTGGAATAAGCCTCTATAGCTAAAACTACCGCTTTTTCTAATGTAGGAAGAGGACCTTGAGTATCTGACTTTACTATTAGTTCATCTCCTACTTTTAAAACATTTTGGTTTTGACCCTCTAACCTAAACCATACTTGCGATGGGTCATTTTCTCCTGCTATTGGTAAAGAAGATCCAGCATCTGCTAAAGTAGCTGTTCCGTCTTGTTCATAAAATAAATTAGAAAAAATAGTTTCATAGGTACCTTGACTTGGCTTGACTACAAATTTATATTTAGTAGCCCAATAAGGAGGTATATTGGAAAGATTAACTTGCATTTTATTTTGATTAACCGAATTGCCCGCATCAAAAAATACTGTAGGCTCTTGACTGGTTAACACTGTGGAAGACCTTCCATACTCATCCATATAAACAATTCCTACTTGATAGTCTCTATTAGAATGAAGACTTGAAGTATCAGCTGTTAGCTTATAAGAAGCAAAACAAGAAAACTCAATAAACTGATAATATCTAAATGCATTTGCAAAAACTCCTCCCGCACTTCCATCTGCCTGGAAATATTGAGTAGCAGGAGCTTTAATAGTAAATGATTCTCCCGACACCGTATAATCAAATCCATCTTGAAAACATAATTGTGCAGTTGGTGCTCCTCCAGGAATAATTACAAAAGTAGTTCCATCGACCGCTAAAGTCGCTAATCCACCATCTATATCTTCTAAATTAACAAACTCATCTCCAGCCACTGGAGCTGGTGCTATTACTGCTGCTGATAAACCAGTTAGCTGATCGTATACTATATCTCCAACTTGTATACCGAAAACTCCCATATCAGTACCTGTTACAATCATTTGTCCAGTATCTTGCGTAGCTGGAGGAACAGGAGGAGTTATAGCGGCACAAGGAGTTAATGGTGCAGCCCCACAAGAAGTAACACCCGAAGCAATAGAATTAGTGGTACAAACTATAGGAAAAGGGGTAGTATCTAAAACAGCAGGAGCACATGGTGCATTTGTTATTCCTCCACTTACTAATATAAAGCTTGTTCCTACCATTGGTGAGTCTGCAGTAGCGTAAAATTTATCCCCTAAAGTAGCCCCTGTATTAGAGTCATTACAAGGATATAAAGATTTTAATAATCCTTGCTCCAAAGCAGTACCAGGGGCAAAGCCCTGAGCCACACTACCTCCAATTCTATTTTTAAAAGCACTTGAATTTAACATAGTATTAATATCCGCATAAGGCTGGTCTACCGTAAAAAGAAATCCTACAGTAAATGGAGAGGACTGTATGGTAGCAGTTGGTGCTGGAGTGATACCATTATTAATTACCGTAGTAGGGGTCACTTGTTGCATGCTAAATTCAAATTTAAATGTAGTGCCAATTTCAAGAGGAGCCCCACCTGCAGGAGCTGCATCTGATAAATCAAAAGTCAAAGCTGCAAGTGGCTCTGTATGAGTCCCTCCTGTAAAAGTATCAATAGTATAATCAACTGGAGAACCAACACCATTTGGTAATGGTTGACCAGCTATAGTCTCTGTTATAGGATTGACATGATAGGTAATAGGTATCTTACTTCCTCCTGGAGCATCTACAATATCGTATTGATCAACATAATTACCATACATTAAACGATTACCTTGAATGGTTTGAGCCTTAGCAGTACGAGGAACATTGTCATAAAGTCTTAATAATTCGTCTGATCCTAAAGTGCTATATATTTCACTGTTAAGAAATTCAATTTCATAAAATTGATTATTATTAATTCCCAGTATTTCTTTATCATATCTTTTAATTACATTAATAACATTAGATCCTGTTAATTTAAAAAGAATATCTATTTCTTTTACCCTTTTAGATCCTGTAGAAACTGTTACTCTACATCCATTAAAACGATTTTTCATGGCATCGTTCCAAAAATTCTGAAGGCTTAATTCAAAATCAGGCTGAGGTTGAAAAGCAGGATTAGTAAATAAAGACGTAGCACTATACTGTCCGTCTTCATAACGATATCTATAAGCAAAAGATAAAAACCTAACATCCATATAGTTAGGACTTTCGATACCACCACCAGCATTACTAAATCCAGGGATTGCAATAAGCTTTATAAAAGGAGCTCCTAAAGGAGCTACCTGTCCTGCAGTTGCATCAAAATCCTCAAAGCCCGGTGGCTTTACAATAACACTTACATCCTCTTCCTCAAAAACATCATCTACTGTTCCAGGTCCAGGGTCATCATAATTTCTTTTTATATTTATAACTCGAGGAGGATTTAAATCATCGGTAAAAAATAATAAGTTTTCAATCTTACTTACTCCGGTTATTAAATATTTAAAATCAAAATTTAAAACTGAAGTACTAATAACGTGATAAACTAAGGACCCTATATTAGTATTATAAGATACAATCATATCTACCACCCCTGTAGTTACAGAGTTAGGATTGTTTTCGTTATGAATAAACCAATAAAGAGTTTCATTAATACCATCCTCATACACTCCAATAGTTCTCACATCTCCAACCAAAGGGACTCCTTGAAACTGTAAATCAGTTAAAATACTATTACCTCTTGAATTTTCTACCGCACCTATTTCAGTATTTTCTGTAGAACCTAAACGAACATTTAATGCATCAATATACTCTCCTGTAGGAATAAGTCTTTCGTCAACAGACTTATTCATTCTACCCTTTATAAAATTCGTGCTAACATTTGTCATATTATTTTATCCATTTATCCTGACCTCTTAAATTTTGTAAGAGTCTACCAGGGTGTATGTTACTTAATCTTAATTTAGCATTTCTTAATAAAGATGATTTATCTTTTCTTGCTCTATTAATTATATATTCCTGTACTCCAAATCGGCCATTCAAAATAGCATACTTTATATAAGCATATATAAAGTCTTCAAATAATTTATTTACGCTTACACTGGAGTCGTCACCATTTTCCATGCCATCTGAAACATACTCTAATACCACTAACTTTCCAGCCATTCCTGAATTAAAGTTTATTACTCCTCCTTTTTTGTTTATACTAAAAGTAGGATTTACATTTGCAGTCTCTGTATTTAAACCATATCGAGCTCCGATTTGATAATCAAAATACCATATTCCGTCTACTAAGTACCCCAACTGTCCATTATAAGGTCCATCTCCTAAATACATAGTTCGTTGTTGGTTACCTAATCTTTCTTTATCCCAAAAAGAGTTATGAGGTTTTAAAACATTCCCATCAATATCAAATAATATTCTACATTCATGGTCTTGTAAATAAGCCCCACTCCAATTAGTTTGAATATTTTCTGTCATAGGATAAAGCATTCCATTTTGCTCTAAAGATATTCTCACCCAATTAACATAATCTTGAGGTAAGACAAATCTTAATTGATCACATATTTGTAACTCTAATATTTTTATTTCTTTCATCGCATCATAATTCAATTCTTGAATTCCTCTTTTTGCGTGAAACAAAACTTGGTATCGATTTATATTATTAATCAGTTCGTTGTTGCCCTGATACATTAGCATAAAATTATTAACAATATCTTCCAAAGAAACATATTGGTAAGAACCCCAGTTAGCATCTGTAGGTACATTTTGATTGTTTTCGTAATATTGATAATCTGTTATATATGTCATAATTAACTACTTTCTTGTGTTTCACTATCTTCTTCTGCTTTTCCAAAGTTATAAACTTCTGCTTCTCGTATTTCTATACCTACATACTGACAGATTTTAGCAATCAACGTAGGCTCATCAGAATCAGGTAATTCAAACTCTTGAAAATCTTGTTGAGTAGGATCAAACTGAGGTTCTCCTAATTGTAAGTTTTGAAAAGTCCATCTTGGAGGTCTTGGATATCTAATATATTGAGTCCTAATAGAAGCTCTATTTGTAATAGTAGTAGGATATACCGTAATCCTACTTCCCTCCATAGTGTAAGCAGGATAAGTTTTAGTAGGGGCGGTTAATTGAGAATTAGTTAAATACCAAATTTTACTTTGTGTTACTCTTTCTACTTCTCGTATTTTAGTATTATTATATATTACATATTCTTGCCCTAATACCACCGGGAAAATACTTCTACTTAAAGTTACTTCCGTGGTTGAAACTACCCCTGTAATGTAAGCCTCCTCAAAAGTAGCGGTGTTAACCACCAGACTTCCAATAGGAGGAGTTGGTGATGAAGTTGGAATAGTAGTCCAACCAGTAGCCGCTCCGTCAATTAAAACGTTGACTCCGGCAGCTGTATTAGTACCTGTAAATAAAGGATCGGAATAATAAAATACTTTATTAATTAAATAATAATCCCTTGGTAGTTGCCATACATTAGAAGCAAAAATATTTCCTAATGTAACAGTTACTGAAAAGGTATCAATCACTTCTTCTAACCCCTTCATTACATCTGCATAACCTGTTCCTGCAGATCGGTTATTTTCTCTATTTATCCAATTATTATAATAATAAAAATAATCCTCAAACATATCTAACTGTGCTTGCTGAGCATAAAGATTAAAATCTTGAGGAGTTATATATCCGTAATTATTTTTATTAGCTATTGCTAATACTGTATTTCTAACTTCGTTTATCGATGCCGCCATTCTTTATAAAGATTTTTACAAAGATAAGAAAAAAAAAGAGGTCTACTTTTTTTGTAAACCTCTCTTTTAAAATGTAAATTAATACTCTATGACCAAGTAAAAGTACCTGCCCATTGAATACCTTGAGTACCAGTAGATGGCATTAAAGGCATCGTTTCAGAATTAGTAGTCCATTTAGACTTCATAACTTCTAACGCTACTTCTTTAAACTTAATAAAGTAAGCATCATCCGTTACAGTGTCTCCCATGCTAATCGCTAACTTATCATTAGTAGATCCTACTTTTTTGTAATGAACAGTAACCTCTCCATTAGAAGCATTACCTCTAATTTCAGTAGCGTTATCTAATCTTACTTTTGTCGCTCCTTGAGAACCTCTATCTGTTAAGATAAAAAAGTCATCACCAACAAGGATTCCAAAATTATCTCCTGATAAAACAATAGTAGTATCGTTAGTTACCGAAGCTACAGTGTAGTTAAGATTAGTAGTTACATTACACACTACATCTCCTGCTTGCACATTTTCTGTAAACTTAGCCCCTGCTAATACGCATTTAGAAATATCAGCTGCCGCTATAATAGAATAAACTGTTCCTGAAGCAGATAATCCTCCTGTACCTGTAGCAGGATTTCCAGCACCACTAATACTTAATACAGTGTCACTATCTACTGCTGTTATTTTTGACCAGGTTCTTACTGGATACCCAGAAATACCTGTAGTAATAACAGCATAGTCACCTACACTAACTGAAGTTAAAAAGTTTTGACCTGACTGAGTTAGTTTTCCTTCAGTAGCCGCATCAGTTGTCCCAGAGTCTGCAGCAACTGCATTTGTTGCGGTAGAACCTGGATACATTTGTACGGGTAAATTAATATATCTATACATCTTACTTAGGCTACTGCTATTGCACTAACAGCTTTAGCTGGTACGTATGCAAATGCAACATCCGTCCAAGAAGTTTTTAAGGCTTCTTCCATAGCGTTTTGTATTGAATCTCTCATTTCTAAAGCAGTAGATACTGTAGCATGAGTCATCGTTACTGTGTTAGCACTATTGTAAGTAATAGTAGTTTTGGTTGTTGCGTTTGCTCCTGCTGGATCTCCAATAGTTACAGCAATCACATCTGAACAGCTTACAAGCATGTCCGTTTCTCCCGTTACAGGAGTGTCTAAAAATTTGTCCATAATTAATAATTTTAATGGGTTAATAAAGTGCAAAGATAGATAAAAAAAAAGCACCTATTTAAGGTGCTCTCTTTATTACTCTTCAGTCTTTTTGAGTTTCTTTTTAGAAGATTTCTTAGTGTCTCCTTTTAGCATTTTATTTAAAAGCTTATATGTTTCTACTCCTTGATCAGTTTGCATATAAGAAGCCACAATATCTTTAGCGTCTTCTCCAAAAGGAACAGTTAACATTTTAGTTTTATTAGTAGCTAAGTTAAAGTAAACATCTCTATTTTTGTTTTTAACTATTAATAAGTTAGCTCCAAAAAATTGAGAAACATCATCATACACTTGAAGTGAAGGATCATTTAACATGTCCATAAAATCAGCTGGGTTAGTACGAGAGAACACTAACATGTCTCTACGAAGTTCTGCTGTACTTCTTTTATCTGCTTGTGATCCAAATAAAACTCTGGATAAACTCTCAAGGGTAGAAAGATCTAATTCTTTTGCTAATATTTGAGCATCTAAAATTATTTCTTCTATTTCTAATTCTTCCGCAGCGTCTTTAGCATTATTAATTTCTTCATATACATGTCCATTTTGTGGATGGTAGTATAAAAATTCTTGAAGAACCTGATTTCCTCTATCTACATTTAAAAACCCATCTTCAAAAACAATAGGTTCCATAATTGCATTTCCATCCTGTTCATCCTCAAAAGGGCTTTTTTGATTTCGTGCATAACGTAAAGCTCGGTTTATCCCTTTGTCTTCATCAAAATAAAGTAATGGGGTTCTTTTGTTGTGGTGAGAAGATAGCATAAAACATAAAGGAGCTACATCTCTTTTTAATCGGTACTGTTTAGCAACAGCTTTGTTTTGTTTTTTCATTTTATATAATTTAATTAAAGTTAAAAAAAAGGGGAGGAGGTTAATCCTCCCCTAAATTAATGATACTTATTAATCTTGGAATAAGAAGAAGTTGTTTGCACCTAAAGTACAACAAGCTCTTTCAGATAAGAAGTTAACTTGCATCTTGTCTACATCAGACGTTCTTGCTCCACCAGCTGAACCAGTGATCCAAGTTTTGTAACGTCTGTCTTCAGTTTCTGAAGCTCTGTATCTAACGTGTAAGAATGGACGCTTAGCGTTCTTACCTAAGATTTGGTCATATACAGTTGTAGAACCAGCTGGAACCATAAGTCCATTGATTTTACCACCTGTTAAACCACCTCTCATTGTAGGATCGTTTAAGTATTTCCAGTCTGACTTGTAGAAATCATAACCTCTACGGAAACCTGTAAAGCCTAAGTTTAAAGCCATTTCCTCATCATTATCAAATAAACCATATGAAGTACCACCAGCTCCGTAAGAGTTTTGTGCTGCTAACATATCGTCAATATCAAATGAGAAATCTCTATTTACGAAAATAACATTTTCTTCAATAGAACCTTGCTTATCTAATCTTTGGATTACTGCATCGAAACCTGCAAGAGCAACTGGGTTACCACCACTCCATACATTTCCTCGGTTATTAACTACGTAGAATACTCCTTCAGATCCTTTGTTTCCTTCTGGACCTGTAGTAGCTGCCGCACCAGAACCTACTGCTGCAGGAACCGCTTCAACCATTGCAGTTTCAAGATAGTCTTCAAAACGAAGTCTTGTTTCGTGCTCAGACTTCATATACCATAAGTATCCAGATCCACCATTTTCAGTAGAAATTTCAACCCATCCAATTTGAGCCATGTCAGAACCATTTACTTCGTAAGTGTCCTTGATGATAATTGGAGAGTTGTCAAAGATAAAGTCTTGAGCTTCTAAAGAACCAGACATTCCAGCAGTTCCTTTTTTGAATTCAGATCCATAAATAAATATACTTACAGTTGAAGCTGCCGCATAAGCTGCTTGAGTTAATTCATAGTAAGCTACTGTTATAGTCATTGGACCACCAGCAACATATCCTGAATTAGCTGTAACTATTGCTTTATTACTTAAAGTTGATCCAGCAGTTTCATCTGAGATCATAATAGTTTGACCTACTCTGATTGCTGCAAAACCATTACTTGGAGCTGATGATGCTGGAGCTACAGGGTTGATTTGTGTTGCAGGGATTGTTATTACCTGTGTAGTTTCATTACCTACATAAGTTGCTAAAGTACACGCTGTATATTTAGTGTGTAACCTTCCTTGTTCAGCCCATTTTATAAGGTCTGAGTTAGAAGGCATTTCAGCACCAACCATTCTTAAAAATGATGCTACTGTTCTATTACCATATCTTTCAAATTCTTTCTCATATGTATCTGGAAGATACTGATTAAGAAAATCAAAGTTAGTAATGTAATTTGAGGCTAACGCTACTTGCTGTGCACTTGGCTGCAAGTCAAAGCCTGGTGTTGCTAATACTGACATAATTTTTTAATTTTTTTAGTTTATAATTTTTTTATACTTCTAATTTTGAGTCCTCTTCCACTGCTTTGGTCACCCATACTTCTAATCTTAAGTCCATCTTTACTGAAACTTTGTGGAGTGTTCCTCATTTCCATATTAATGTTTTTTGATTTTTTAGAAACATTATCTACAGCTTCGGTCATTCCTTGATTATAAAAGAATTCAGCAAACTTGTCAAGATTCATGGCAACTGCTATAGCTTTATGATATCCTTGAGGGTCGTTCATCAATCCACTTTCTTTGTCCATATATTTCTCAACAAAGTTGTTTACATTAGATTGTTTACTTTTTAACTCCTCTCTATCCCCAGGTTTAAATGTAAAACTTTTCTCTCCGATTTTGAACTCAAAACCTTTGAACTCATCGTTAAAAACCTCATCGGTTTTATTAAGAAAATAGTCATACCTTTTCTTCTGTGCTTCTTTAGCATTGTTAGATTCCTCTACATAACTTTTATAGCTATCAAATTCTTCCATGGACTCTTTAGATAATCCACCCCCACTTGACTCAAGAGGAGCTTTATATTTATCTTTTTGTTCATTTAAAAACTTTTTAGCTTTTACAAGTTCTCTTTTTTTAGCTAATTGCTTTTTCTTAATATCTTTTGGATCATCTAATTCTTCGTCAAATGAGAATTTATCCTCCATGATATCTTCAATATCCTCTATATCTAAACCTTCTTCAGTTTTAGAATAGTAAGCCTTTAGCACTTGGTCTCCATCCATTTCATCAAAGTTTTTTTGTAATTCAACAAAATCTTTGATTCCACGTCCAGTTTCCTTTTTGTATTTAAAATACGCTGCAACATCTTCTGGCAATTCTTCATTTGATTCTTTGGTGTCAAATAATTGATCTACCGATTCGATATCTTTATCGTATCTGCTTTTAATATAAGAAAGAACGTCTGCATCATTTAACTCTGATGCGGTAGTTTCTTTTTGTGTTTCTTCTTCCTGTTGTACTTCTTCTTGTTTCGTATTGGTGTCGGCACTCGCAGTGCTTGTATCCACTCGTTCCACGTCAGGTTTACTTTCTGGAGCTTCAAATTTTTCTTCATGCTCTTTAAGTAATTTTTCTTCTATTTCTACTTTGGATTTTTCAACACCGCTTACGTCTTTTACGACAAATTTATTTTCTTCCATTTTATTTAATTTAATTTAGGTTACAAAGTTAATACTAATTTTATTATATTTTTAAGCAAATTATCTTGGATTGAATTCTGCTAAATCAAACCCATCTAAACTATCCTCATTAGATTCAAAACTTACAGGTGGTAAATTATTTTTTCTTTGTTGAATTAATTTAGATTGTTGAGAATTTGCTTCAGCTATTCTTTGTGATTTACCTTCTTCTTTTTTTTGTTCACGCATATCTATCTGTTTCTGTTCCATACCTCGAATTTGCATGTTATAATTAAACTCAACATCCATAAGTCTACGTTTCAAGTCTGCTTCGTTTTTCTGTTTTTCTATTTCAAAAGCAATCTCAGCTTGTTTAATTTGAATTTTAGACTGCATTTCTTGTTGGGATTTTTGCATTTCAGCTTGAGCTTTCATTTGCTGTAACTGTTGTTGTTGCTGGCCTTGCATTGCTTGGGCTTGTTGAGCTTGTTGTTGCTTTACCTTCTCTGTTTGTTTACGTTTTACTTTAAGTAATTGATTAGCTAATTTTAAATTATTAATAGTTCTAATATCAATAGCATCTTCTAAATCAATACCACCACTTTGTAAAGCCATCTGTATGTTTTGTTCAAGCTGAGCCTTTTCTTCTTCATCAGGAGTCATTTCTATAAATATACCAAAGTCATATAAATATAGATTTGATATTTCTTCTAATATACCTAAATTATATTTACCAATTTGCATTGCAAATTCATCTCGGAAATCTGAATACTCTAATACATCTGCAGTCCTAATAGATAAACATTCAGCTAATCTTTTAGTTATATATAAACTTGCTTTTAATATATGTCGAGTTGCTACATTAGAATTTAATGCTGCTAATTTCTGAACACCAACTAAAGAATTAGGGTCTGGAGTAGAAGCATCTCGAGCTTCATTTAATCCTGTCACCTGTCTTATCATGTTCAAATAATGATTATAGTTTCCAATTAACATTTGCATTTTGCTTTGACCACTACTGGATGTTAACTGACTAATAGGTTGTCTGGCATTATTAAATTCTCCATCTTGGGTATAAGACCTACCTACCACACTACCAGTTTGGAAATATAATCGTAAAGCATCTTCAGGATTATACGCAGCTCCTGTTCCTAAATCAACTTCACTCAATCCATCTGCGTCAATAAAGACTCCGTCAGGAACTACTTTAGAAACTACTTGTTGAATTTTTAAATGTGTTAATTGAATTAAATCGGCAAAAGGAATCATTCTTCTTACTAAAGACTCTAATACTCCTTTATACATTCTTGGAGCACAAGCAACATAGTTAGGGTAAGCATATTGATTAGCCGAATTAGGTCTAACCATATTTTCCATCATTTCCCATTTTAAAATAATGTTAGTACCCATGACCATTACACCTTCATACCACACATCAATTCTTTTTTCTACTTTTTCAAAGTTACCCTCATCCATCATTTCTTGTGGAGGATTAAACTCATCATCTTTTTCTACTGTCTTAAATGTTCCTTCGGCAGTTTGTTTTTTCTTGTAAACAAAACTGTTGGTGGTTTTATAATTAAAATATAATAAAGTACAGGTGTCTCTTGAAAACATACTATTCTCATACATCTGTGCTACATTATAGTAATCATACCAAGACTGACTGTATTTAGAAATTTCTTCCATTTGTTCGTTGGTAATCTCAGGGTCTATCTTTACTAATTCAGCTATAGGTAAAGTTTTAATCTCACCCCAATAGAAACAATCTTTAAAATAAGGATCTTCAGTATAACTATAAACTACATTAGCAGGGTCTACATACTCTACTCTTATACCATCTCCTAATTGAAACATATGCTTGCACATTCCAATACCTAAAGTTGCAATATCATAATCAACCCTCTTACGAGTGTCTACATAATGATTTTCTTCTAACATTGTATTAATAGCAGTTTCATTTGCTATTTCAATAGCAGGCTTATAGTTTAATTGCATATACAACTCCATCTCGGCATTAGTCTCAGGTAATGTTTCCGGGTCTACTTCAAACATTTGAACCCCAAACTCCTTTTCAACTTGTCTATATATGTCACCTGATACTATGTTTCTTTCTACCGTATCTTGAAATGTATTTCTTTTTTCTGCTGACAAAGCATCCATTGCAATACAATTTACTTTAAACATTCTATCTGACATTCCGTTTACCACAATGTCTATAAATTTTGGTATAATAGGAACCGGAGTCCAATCTAAATTTAGATAAGACAAATCTCCATCTACTGCTAATTCATTTTTATATTTACCTATGGCTTGTTCTCCTCGGGCATACAATCTTAATCTATGGAATTCTCCCCACTGATTATAAAACCTACACCTCATTCCATCTTTTCTAAACCACTCATATTGAATTGCCTGACCAACTTGTAACCCGAATTCATCTGAAGCTTTTTGTTTATCGGTTGCAAACTGATCTGGGAACGCAGCAGAGTTTATCTGTATTTTTACGTCTTTCATCTAATTATTTGACTTTTATTGCTGGCATTATTATATCTTGCAAAGTTAATACTTATTTTTGATTTTTGTTTAGATGGTGTGTATAAGTGTTTTTGGTTAGCCATAATAGCTAATCCTGAACTAATAGCAGCATCAAACTTTGTTCTATTACTAATATCAAACTTAGCCCAATCCTCTAAAGTTCTACCAAAATGCATAACTCCCATATCTCCTGCATCCCTGTAATCACCATTAAAATCTATACCTACATGCTTTTCAATATAAGATTCTATTGCAGAAGCGTGAGATTGTTTTACATCTTCAGATGTATTAGGGATACCTCCTAATTCCTTTTCTGTTTTAGACAATTTATTGTAAGTTTTATCTGGCCTGTTTAATGAGAAGCCTCTATAACCTCTATTTTTAAAATGATATAATAAACGAGGTTTGTTATTTTCACACAGTATAGGCATACCATAAAATACACAAGCCATTAAAACTTCTTCAAAAAATATCTCCGCAGTTTGAGGTCTGGCAATATATTCTAAAAAAAACTCATTACTTGGAGCTTCTTCCATACTAAACTTAGTCATCCCATGCAGTGCTCCATTAGACCCTTTCCCTACCACAACTCCCGATATATCATAAGAGTCACATCCAAATGAACCGATGTGTTCGTTACCCGGTTTTTTTGTTCCTCGCTCCATCACAATCTTATTTTGTAAATGTTTAGGAGGGGTCCAACTAACTAAAAACCTACCCCTATTATTAGGACTCCAAATTACTTTAGAATCTTTTATTCCGTTTTCCCAAGAAAATGATCCTCGGGTTAAATGATGATCCATTATAAGAGAATCATTATAATCGATTTGTTGGTAAATCTTAGTTAAGTTAAATATAGATTGTTTACTCTCATCTCTAAATGCGTGAGATTCACTTCTTGGAAACTGACGATAAAATTCATTTAACGCATCAGGATCATGAGACAAAGACTCTACTTCATTTTCCCAATAATTTATAGCCCCTACTTTAATATCCTCTCCATCTATACCTATAACTGGTTTAATAGGTGTTTTAAATACAGGCATTCCATACCTATCTATATAACCTTCAAAGTTCCATTCCATTGGAATAAACAAACAATATAACCCTGATTTAGTTTGTCCATTAGCATTTCTTTTACTGGGCATAGAGTCCTCATACAGAGATTTAAAATTACTACCCCCTTTATCTAAAGCATTAGAAGTAGATCCCATCATACATTTCCCTATTACCTTGCTACCCAGTCTCAAACAAGTTTTAGTTACCCTCCAGTTATTTAATATGTTATCAGGCTTCTCCCATTTACCACTTTCATCATGTAATAGTAATTGTAATTTTTCACCATCATAACTATTGTCCCCTGTGTTTTTCCAGTCAATAGTAGTGTCTAATCCTTCTAACTCTTCTTCAGAAATCTTGTGCATATTTTTTTTAGTAATCTTAGAAGCTGGAACCCTATAGGCTAATTCTGTTTTAGGCTTATCCATTCCATCTTGAATAGGTTTGAAAAAGAAAGGATAGTTATTTGAAATAGGAACAACCTTATCGGTAAACATTTTTTTAGCATCGGAACCTGTTTTAGAAAGTATTCCAATACGAGCATCTTTAGTTATAGTTGCTTGATTAACACCTTCACACGAACTCATAAAAGAGAATCCTGAACGTCTAATTTTTAAATAACACATTCCAAAACTTCTTTTATCCGCTTTGCACGCTTCCCAAAATATATAAAAAATTCTATTAGCTTCTCTAAAGTCAGGATTACCTACATCTATTTTAGTCCACTGTAAATACATATAATGAGTTCCCGTTATATAAGTAGGAGTCCCATTATTCATAAACCAGTAGCCTTCTTCTCTTCGGTTAAATTCTTCTTCTATGTAATCTACCCATTGGGATTTAAAAGCATCAGGAGTTTCATGCCACTGAAATATAGATTTAATTCTACTTAGCTGTTTTGAAATTAAAGTAGGCTCCCAATATTGTTCTTCCTTTTTTTTAGATTTGGAATAAACTTTTTTAGGCTCTTTAGGTAATCCTATTTTTAATCCATTAATATCTATTACTTTACCTAATGTTCCATTTCGAGAAATTACTACTATGTCGTATTTTTCGTTATATCCATACAGCCAAGTTTTAGCCCTGTTTTTATTAGTAATAACAGATTTAGGTATAAAGTTTTTTATTTCTTTATGTAAATTATTTTGATCTTGATTCCGCAAATCCTTTAGGGGTGTTAGTTTTCTTTTCTGTTACATTCCCATCTAATAAAGCTCTTTCTTCTTCTATACGTTTTAATATTTCAAACGCATCCATAATACACAGCTTTTTAGTGGCTGCCGCATTTTTTAATCTATCTGCTGCTAACTCATCATCTTTATCAAATTTTATAATATCTTCTTTTGCAACCTTAATAAGTTGTTTGACCGCTTTCTCACCAGCTTGTATTATATTTGCTTTAAGCTCCCTTATGTCCATTTTCTTTTTCAAATTTTTCTTGTAGTTTTTTCAAAGCTTTTTCATGTCCTGGCATTTCTTTTAAGATTTGCAACGCACCTAAGACCATATCTCGAGTTTGTTTTTCTTCTATAATTAACTTCTGAAGGTTATCTGTTAAACTTTCTACTTTAGCTTTTAGTATTCCAATGTTTTTTTGTACTCCCATGATTTAATTTTTTTTAAATTTATAAAATATAACATATACTTCCCTGCCCTCTTTCCAAGATTTATTAGGATATTTACTATGAAAATAATTGGCAGGATAAGATATTAATCTGTTTTGCTCATAACCTGAAACTGAAACCAGCCTCCACATATCTAAATTTTCAGAGTCTACTCTTATTAATTGATCATACGTTTCATCAGTAATATCTGAAGGTAAATTTTTACCATAAATAGCATGCTCCCAAAATGCAGTACCATGCAAATCTTCTCTTTCTCGAGGAGACATATATAAGACAGCAGCTCTATCAGGACGTTTACCATCTATATTTAAATCAGAATGTATTCTCCAAGTATTATCTAATTTATCTGTTGATACTCTAAAAAAACTTAATATGTTTTCTAAAGGTCTTCCTTCTGTAAGGGCTAATTTATTTAAAACATATTCATCAAAAGTAGAAGGAGATTCTTGTATATAAAAATTTTTTTCTCCTACTGTATGTGTAATAAAATCTCCTTTCTTTAAATAATTACAAGCTATATTAAAAAGATCTTTATCTATAAAATCATCTTGAATATATATCATAAGGTCATTGTTATATTATTAGTAAACATTCGATATAATTTTTCCCCTTCTATATTAAATTCATATTCACTATCAGGTGTAAAAGATATTTTATCTCCTTCTTTTACTCCTAATTTTTCTAATTCTTTATTAATATACTTTACTATCCCTACTAAAGGTTCTTCATTTCCTCCTTTAAAAATATAAGAGTCTTCTAATAATATAGGTTTTATAAAACAATATTTACTATGAGCCTTCCATTTTTTATTTTGTTTATATAAAAAAAACTGCTCATTATCTATTAAAAATAAATTATCTTTTAAAAAGCTTCTACCACTTTTTTCTACTCCTTGCATATCATAATATAATTTAAATACATTATGGTGAACTAATAAAGTATCTCCTTCTTTTATAGGACCATTATAATCTATAGGCAAAGCAACTACTTTAGCAAGCCTATTAGATGTTTTGTGGTCTTCTTTAGAAACGCTTGTAATAAAATCGACACCCCCTATGTCTTTACTGTTGTCATACCTTTTATTTTTTAAAGGTGTAACAATAAAATTATATGGAGAACGCATTAAAAGTTAATGTTAAATTCTAACGATATAGGAAGGGTGCTAAGGAATTCTTTCCATAAATATATTTCTTCTTTTTTTTGTATCCAAATTTTATAAGAAGATTCAGTTCCTTGAATAAGATGTATTGTATGTGACCCTCCCAATACTTCTTGACCAACTATGTAGTGCATAGCTCCAGACTTATAGTCAGAACCGATTGATATTTTTCTAATGTCCATTTCATTTTATTTTAATTAATTTGATTAAACTGTTTTATTAAGGTTTTACAGCTTTTTGTAAGTTTATAAATACGTTTCCTTGAAACTTTACTGCATTTGATCCCACACCCGCATTAGTTAAAGTCATAAAAAGTGCTTCGCCATGACCAATTAGATTTGCTGGGGATGCTGCTACAGTTCCATCACAACACGCAATTTTGGTTATATCGACTTCTGCAAATTCGCAATTTGCTAATAATGTAAGACCTGTTACACCAGTACCTGTAGGACATAAAGGTCCTTTCCACAGTTGAAAGAAAAAAGAAGTATTAGTATCACTGAAAACTTGAAATTTTACAGAACATACCGCCCAAGAATTATATAATAATGTACAACTTCCTGCCGGTGGATATCCCCACACCATACCTCCAATATAATCTTCTGCAGTAATAGTTGCTGACGATGGAATTGTTGCTCCTACATTATTATTTCCTATTATGCCAAATGCTGGTCCCTGTGTTATTCCATCAAAAGTATAGTAATCACTTGCCCCTGTAGTACCAGGATCCCATTTTGGATTAAAGAAAGGAATTCTCACCACTTCTTCTGGATTAGAAGCACTTCCACCAGGTGGTACTGCCCACGACCCATCTGCTCGCAAAAAGTTTGTAATTTGATCTACTGCTGTTGAATCAGGAACATGCCCTACATTATTTGATCCTCCAAAATAATTTGATGTTGCTACTACCGCACCAGTGGTAGGAGTAATAGTTAGTGGTGCACCTGTAGATATAGCCGGAGAACCAGCGGTTACAGAAGTAACTCCACCTGGAGCTAAAGTAGTCCAAGTTAAACCTGCACCACTTATAGCTAAATACTGACCTACTGCTCCTGTACTTCCTGAGTTATCAGTAATAGTCCCTGCATTTAATGTTCCTGAAATTACCACATTAGCATTTGCTCCTGTTGCTCCAAAAGGTGCTGTATCTAAAACTCCCTGTAAATTTTGAGCACCAATACCCGCTCCATTTGACCATTGAACTGCACTACCTGTAGATATTAATACTTGACCTGCGGTACCACAAGAGCCAAGTGAATCTTCTAAACACGCATCTACATCTAATGTTCCTGAGAAAGTATTAGTTCCACTGAAAACATTGTTTCCTGATGACCCTATACTAACTCCTGCAGCCATTGTAATACTACTGGTACCTGTAAAACTCATTCCTTGATTGAAGGATGTAGATCCAATATTTAATGTACTCTGAAGGTCGCAACAAGATGCCGGAGGTATAGTGCTGCTCCACGCTAATCCTGTTCCGGTAGATGTTAACCACTGCCCTGCTGTTCCTGTAGCTCCTGCACCATCATTAATTTGGCCTGTTGCATTAAAGTTTATTGAGGTACTATTAACATTTACTTGTCCTGTAAAGGTAGAAATACCACTGTTACTTAATGTTCCTGGTGTTGTTATAATTATTCCAGCACCTGCGTTTTGAAAAGTCATAGTGGCAGCATCCATTACTGCGTTTACAGATGATTCTGGATCTATTATCAACGTGTCTTCCCAGCCACAACAAGATACAGAAGGGCTATTGATCCACTGTATACCTGTTCCTGTAGAACTTAATATTTGTCCTGCCACCCCTGTTGTTCCACTTGCTGTAATTGTAGTAGGATAAACTGTTCCAATAACCGTTATTCCTCCTCCTGCCCCTACACCTGTTAAGTTTATATTTTGAGTAGCTGTATTCCCTGTGTCTAAAACAGATTGTAATCCTTGAAGAACACCTGCACCACCTATTAAATCACTTACTAAAAATGTAACTGTTTCATTTTTATTACTTACATCTGTAGCAATAAGTAAGTCATCCATTGCTGGTGTGACCGTAGGGTAAACTTTAGTGTTTTCAATTTTAGCCATATCTTAAAATTTTACAATTCTATATTGTACATTAATCGTCATTGTTCCCCCGTCCCCTACAGGATTCAGAGCTGTAGCGGCTAATGTTAACGAGTCTCCTCCCGCTGCATTACCATATTCATAAGAAGAAGCTGTAGGGTTTGACCAGGCTACTACATTTTGTATTCCATTAAATAAAGCTGAAGCAGGCCAAGTATGTATAGCATTATTTGTTGTAGGCCCCATTCTTAATTCTAATTGAGCAGCAAATGTATATGCTATTGAATCATATACATATTTTATAACAGAACAGATAGGTTGAATATACTCTCCCGCATTACAAGTTAACAATACTTTAGGATTAGAAAACAATCCCGTAATAACATGCTTATCTATTGTAACTTCCAACGTGCTCACTCCAAAAGATTCTTGAAACTGAGATACCTTAGCAGTTTTAGTTGCATTGTTATCACTAACATCTGTTAATATTACATAATCATTTACTGTAGGGATTATATTAGGATATACGGTAGTGTTTTCAATTTTAGCCATTAGCTTCTTTTTGTTCTTCTTTTTCTTTTAATTCTCCTGTTTCTAAATTAATAACAGAGTTTACACCGTACTTGTCAACTAAAGCTTGTTCATGCTTTTGAAAATCAGCTTTTAACTCTTCCACTCTTAAACATATTCCATGTTTCTGTAAAGCTAAATCTCCAAGTTGAGTTTTTAGCTTATTAAATTCAGCATGCAACTCTTGTAAATCTGTTAATTCTTTTTCTTCAATTTTTTTCATTTTAATAAATTTAAATTATAGTTAATTTTTTACAAAGATAAGAAAAGTTTTTAGACTTTATTTTTTAATTTTCTCAAATGACCTTCCTCCAAAGTAAGCCCCAATAACTGTTATTAATACTAACTGTAAAAGGTCTGTCCATTTATCCTCTACTTTAAAGTTAATAGAGCCTGCATCTATAAATATCATTAAGACAGTGCATACAACTAAAAATATTAATACCAGAGGTCTTACATTTTTACTTAACCAGGAATCGCTGGTCATATCGCTTCTCCATCTTTCTGTTACATTCTTTTGAATCTCAGCTTCTGCTTCAATAAAGATTTTTTGCATCTCCATTTCAAAAGCTGCCTTCTCTTCTTTAGTTTGAATAAACCTATCAGCAATTCCTGCAACCTTCCCAGCTACATCTAATGCTCCCTTTCCAAATATTTTAGTCCAAATACTCATTATAGATCTGTACCTTTTTTAACTTTAGATCCCACCTTAATTGTTTTAGCAGCTGTATTTAGCCCTCTAAGTTTAAGAGCATTAGTGACACCACCTGTTAACAAAGTGCTCGCCCCTACACTAAACGCTTTACTAATCTTATCATCTTTACCAAATCCAGAGCCATCGTAAGCAGTTTTTTCTATAAATTTTTTATTAGGGTTCTTAGGATTAACTCCGTACTTCATAGAATGTTTTTTATTTGGATTTGCTTTCCAATACGCTATAGCATCCTGTTCTTTCTTAGTTCTCTTATTTTCTTTTACGTTAGTACGGTGAGTTTTATTAGTCTTATTATTTCCTTGAGTTTGTTTATTGTTTCTTTCTCTTTTCCATTTAGAAAACAATTCTTGCTTTTCCTGAGCACTCATGTCTTTCAGATTAATAGCATTTGTCTTAGTTTTTTTTTCTGGCATAATATTATTGTTTTCTAATGTATTCTAATATGATATCTATTTTCTTTTTTATCTCTTCCATGTTATCAGCATTTTTTTCATGATGTTTTGAAAATGTATTTTTAACTTCTCTAATACTGAAAAAAAAGAAATTGTATAAAGCATATAATGCTCCTAACAATAACACTAAAGGTAATCCGTATCCTTCTATTAATTTTAAAATCTCTTCCATTAGTATTTACCTCTTCTATTAGATGGTGAACTTTTAGTTGAACCACCTTTACCTGCCCATAATTTTTTACAAGACCAGTATCGTGCTGTTAGTTTGGATTTTGCTGTCCCGCATTTATGTCTTGCTTTAAAAGATTTTCTTGCAGCTGCAGAATAGTTATGGCCATAACCTTTAGCTCCAAAGTGAATTAACTTCTCTTTGCCACCCTCACATGCTTTAACCATCTTCTTTTTACCTGGACGGTCAGAAGCTACTACTCGGTTACATTTCATTCTGCTTTTATCAGCCACGTACTTTTGCTTTTTTAGTGTTCATTACAAATTGTTTTTTTCCACCTGATCTTTTTTTCTTTTTTGCTGTTGCCGCTCTTTCTGATTTAGTTAATGATTTAGCTTTAGATAATGGTAAACATCTTGAGGGATTTTTTTTAGCTTTACTTGTTCCACAAGCACCTAATATAGATCCATCAGTTCCTATACGAACCCACTTTTCGTCTCTCCATTTTTTTAAAGCTCCTGCCATTACTTTTTCTTTTTAGCTGGAGTCTTAATAGATTTTAACATTTTATCTATTCTAAGAGCTTGACTTTTATGCATAGCTGATGCTTTTTTTAATTCAGCCGCTATTGTTTTAAGTTTCTTTTTATCTATCATTTCTTTTTATTTTTAGCATAATTAGGATCTTTACAATACTTTGAAGCTCCCATTGCAGCATAAGCTGACCACTTACCGTAAGTTCTCATGGCCCAATCTTTACCTGCCTTACAGATTTTATTTCCTTTATCTTTAGTTCTTCCTTTCTTTGCCATTATGCATATAACCATATTGCGGCAGACTTATTAGGATCATTATCTACATGTAAAAAGGTCTTTGAAATCCCTATACGAGTAAACCCCACATTAACTAATGCTCTAACCATTATAGATCTCTTTTCTGAATTACCACACGCAATATCAGCAGCACATCCTTTTAAGTGTGAGCTATTAGGACTTGCTTGATATCCCCTGTCTTGTAAATCTTTATTGTATGCTTCTGTTCTGAATCCTGATGTTATCTTGAAAGGTATACCAGCTTCTTCTCTGGCGAAGTCTAACATCTCTAAAAAGTCATGTCTCATATTTTTCCCTGAACCACTCTCATCAGGAGAATCAAACTCACTGTGGGTAAAATATTTCATGATTACTTTTTCTTTTTTATAAACTTATAAATTGTAAATGCAATAGCAAGCGAAAGAGAAACAAATTGAAGTATTTCATTAGCCTGCATTAATGTTAACCCTAAAGCCCCCCCGTTGGCGGCTACTACTTCTACTGTATCTTTCATTTCTGTGTTCATTTTTTTATATTACACGTAGAGGTTTGGATATATTTAAAATCCCCTATACTTGTATGTGTTTGTATCCACTTCATAAATGCAAAGATAATAAAATTTATTTCTTTTTATCCTTTGGTTGAGAAGGAGCTACTGGCCTGTCTTCCCACTTTGATTTTCCTTCGTCACTTTTTTTAATGTAATCATATTCTTGAGTATGAGTTTGAGGTTCACTCTTTATTGCACCTAAAATTTTTGATATCGAAGGAGGAGTCTCGCCAACCCAATGAACCAGAACTTCAGTTTGATCGGTATCCCATCTTGCGGTATCCCAACTATTTTCCATAACTTCTTCAAACACTATGTCTTTAGCATTATCTATAGGTATTCTTGCGTAGTATAAATCTCTCGGCATAATTATAAAGGTGTATCAGTTGAAACATTAGAAGCATCCATATTTACTAAAGTATAATCATCCCCTCCTATCGTGTCAGGTAATGGATTTGTAAAGGTTCCAGAAGGATTAAAGCATGGGTAGTAGTGAGCCAAAGTACTTGAAAAAGAAAAATCACTTGCATAACATTTACCTTCTGTATTAGTATATAACTCAGTTAATTTAGCATCACTCATTATTTCATTCCAAATCGCTATCTCTGTTAAGTTTCCTTCAAAATCTTGAGCTCCTGAAGTATTAGATGCTAAATAGCTTGTTCCTGCATTTGTAAAAGCTAACCCTGCTCCCGAAGAAATATTTTTTACATCTGATTGAGATCCATTAACGACCCATCTACCAAAACTTCCACGAGCTGCTGAATAAGCAACATGGAACCAGGTGTTATTACTAAATACAAAATTACACGCATCTGATCCCCAAGGAGTTCCTGTTATTATTAGTTTACCATCTGAACCTTTTAAATATATACTCCAATTATAAGCAGAACCTCCAGTGGTAAATATACGTTGATTAGTACCACCTCCCGTAATATCTGGAGTTTTGAACCAAAATGAAATACAAAAATTACCCGTACCCCCCGATCCTAATAAAGGAACATTTTTACCTACGGTTGATCCGTTTTCTGTTAATCCGTCAAATTGTATAGAGTAACTTGTCTTACAGCTGTAAGCAGGTCCTGTTGGCCCTTTTATCGGTGTCCATTGATTTGCGTTTCCGTTACCAAGTCCTAATCCCATGTTACCACATTGCTACAACGTCCGTTGCTGTACTAAGTGCGAGAACTGCTCTTACTTGAATAGGTAGAAAAGATGCGTTAGGTATATTTTTATAAACCATTCTCTGGTTAGCAGGTCTTGTTGATACAGTAGTATTACCGTTCTGTGATGCCATGTGCACCGTAAGATCTCCGGCTGTTCCTACAAATAACGCACAACCTATAGTTGGTTTAGTATATATTGTTATATTATCTGTCGCTCCTCCTCCAACTGCTTTGCTTACAGTAATCTGAGTATCACTATCTATACTTACTACAAAGTAAGCTTCTGATGCTGTAGAATTATATATAATCGCCCCTACAGGAATATTCATTTCAGTAAACTTAGTGTTAGTTCCAGTTAAAACAGAACCCGCATTTGCGGCTACCTGAATTACTGTTACACCATCTATTGCCGCTACTGTAGTGCTAATTAAATTAATAGCTGTGCTTGGGTCAGGTATAGGAACAAAATTATCGGGTATAACTGCTAATGCCTCTCTACTTTGTAATTTTTGATATGCCATTTTTTTTCTTTTTATTTATTATAAGGAAATACTCTATTCAAAGTATCTCTTCGTTTTCCACACCCACAGTCAGTTCCAGTTGCTTTTGATATGGTGTCGACTGCTTTTTTTATTCCTGTTGCTTTGGTAAATTTTTCTACAGTATCTCCAAAGCCTCTTGATTTTAGTTGATTTACTGATGTTCTTTTCATTTATTACAAGTACAAAGTTTATTAGGACAGCTTTCTACATTAAACATTATTTTAGAAATCATCCAATTCCATTTACATTGTAGTTTACACCACAGGTTAGAGATAGACTCTCCTAACCATATTAATAATTTACCCATCTTAACCTCTTTTAGTTTTACACCCAAAGTTGTTAGCGTAGTTAGCCATCTTTACTACCTTTTCAGAATACTTATCAGTCTTCTTCATGACAGCAGACGCTGCACTACACGCATCTTTGAATCCGTTATTTTTAGCCCACTTAGTAAAAGCTCCCTGACGAGATTCTTTTATTTCTGGAAAGGCTTCTTTTTTAGTTCGTCCTTTTTTGGCCATAATTATTTTCTAATAGCAGCACCAACGTGCTTCTTAACATTGTTAATTTTTTCATAAGACATATTGTGATCTCCACCATATGCATGACCATATATTTTTTTTGACATAGCTTTAGATTCATCTCTTCTATCTTTCATAGATTGAGAATGTTTTCCTTTATGCTTGTTTCCTAAAGACTCATCAAGTCTTGCGTTGTAACCTTGCTTTTTCATAATTTATAATTTTTAATATTTTACAAAGATAGTTAATTTTTTTATTTAGTTCCAAGTTGTATCCCACCGTTTAATACCTGTAACAGCTTGGCTTCTTTTTTTACGATTAGCTCTTTTAGTAGCTCTACGTTTTTGACGAGACATCTTAGTTTTACCAGTAGCCCGGTCTCGTTCTCGCTCTGCTCTTCTTTCATTCCTCAGACTCCCCTTGGTGTATCTTTTTTCAGCTCTTTCTAATCTTCTTTTTTCTCGATCTGTGCTTTTAGCTGTTTTTGTTTTGCTTCGAGCAACTATTTTCTTGCCTTTTTCTTCTAATTTTTCTATTCTTTTATTTAAGGAAGCAATCTTTTTTTCTTTTTGCTCTTTAGTTAGGTTGTTATTATTCTTTACCTCTGTTTTTTTATCTTGAAGTTTTTTTGCTTTTTCTATATTTCTCTTCCCCTTTTTTTCCTTATTAGCTTTTATTCTTTCTCTTTTTTCCTCAGACTTCTTTTTTATTTTAGCTGATTTCTTCTTGTACTTCTCAGATATTTTAGTGTACCTTTTATCTTCTTTATCATAACTCCTGTCTACCTTATCCTCAGAAGTTGCGGTTGACTCTTTTTGTTTTTGCTCTTTTTCAGCTGCTTTTATTTTTTCCGCAGCTATTCTATCCGCCTCTTTCCTTTTAGCTTCTTGTTTTTCTTTTTTAACAGTAGCCACTGACTTAACAGTAGTTTTCTTTTTTGTTTTTCTTAACTGAGGACGGCTTACTTTTTTCTTTTTGTCAGACATAGTTTTAGTTTTGCAGGCTTGCTTTAATTTTTGCTAATCTATCTAATAATTTCTTTTCTCTTTTCTCACCTCTTTTAGTGATCTTTGCTATCTTTTCCTTTCCTTGTCTTACTGTCTTACGTGCTTTTTGTGGAGACAGGTTTACAAAAGTACCCGTAGTTCTATTAGCAGTTCTCTTTAATTTCCTTGCTGTTTTATCAATTTGTTTTTGAGTTTTCTTCTTTGTTTTTGCCTTTACTCTTTCTATTTTCTTTTTAAGACGAGCTATTTTTTTATTAGGATCTGGCATAATTAAGGTTTCATTTTAAATTTAGGAGTCGTAGCTAAAGGTGTAGATAAGTCTCTAATCTGTTGCATTATCTTAGGTGTTTTTCTTGTAACCCTATCTAACTTACGATTAGTTTTCTCATAAATTTTTTGTATCTTTTTATCTTTTTCTTCTTTTGTTAGATTTGAAGCTTTAATTTTATCTATTTTCTCATTAGCCTTACCCTCTACTTTATGAGCACGATGCATAATACGAGCATCTTTTTTTCTCAGTTTGTGAATCTTCTTTTCTACTTTAGTTTTCTTTTTATCAGACATAATTTATTTTTTTATTTTCTTGAAACTATTTTCCTCCTTTTGTCTTTTTGTCTTTAAAAGGCTGGCGGCTTGACTTATACTTTTTCCTTATGTTTTTTTTCCTTTCCTCATATTCCTTTTTTAGTTTTTCCTCATATCGCTTTTTTAATTCAGCAGCTTTGGCCTCACGATTTTGTTGGGTAATAATTTTTTTAAATTCGTCAAATTGACTTGGAGCTAAAGGATCTCTCATATTCCTTTTGCTTACTCTTTTTGTTTTAGGATTTGGCATATCAAATATATTTTTTATTACTTTTGTTCTTGCAAAGATACAAATTTAATTTAATGCCAAATATAATAAGAAAGAACTACGATAGAGTTCAACCCTCACACGATTACATGAAGTATTGGAGGGTGATAAGGTACTGGGCTAAAGCCAAGTATAAGATCGGAACTCCCGATATAGATATGCTATTTTTTCTATATAGCGAACAAATATTCAATAAAACAAAGTTTAAAGAGTTTGAAGAGTGTATGTCATGGGACGAGCCCAGGTTCCATAGACTACTTAAAGAAGGATGGATACATATTTGGAGAAAGCGAAAGGGTAAAGAAACAACCCTATATGAACTATCCTATAAAGGTAAACGCTTGATTAACACACTATATAAGAAATTAAATGGTGAAGAGATAGGGGAAAGCCCGCAGGCTAACCCCTTATTTAGACACGATGCATCTTATATGGATAAGATTTATCGCAATATGATTATAGAGATGAATCAGTTTATAAAACAACAACGACATCTCTCTCCTGAATAACCGTATAAGGATTATCCTTAATAAGCATTTGATGCCCTGCAGCTCCGTCATAATAAATTACATCTCCCTTATTGATGACTTTAACATCAGTACCCTCCTTAATTACTTCTCCTTTTTTATATCTAAAGCTCGAAGCGTCTTGAGCAGAAAGTAATAATCCTGATTCAGTCTTTAATTCTTCCTCAATTTTTTTTATTACTATATACTTCCCTATTGGTTTCATATTGTTTAATGTTTGATTCTATATTATTTATTTCTCCTATTCCTAAAAGCCAGTATATAAACTTAATCATCTTGTCCTATTCTTGCGTGAGTTATTATAGCGTTGGTAGTAAGTATAGTTGTTGCTACACTAATAGCGTTGGATAAAGCTTGTATAGTAACCTTAGCTGGATCCACAACTCCCATTTCAAACATATCTCCATATTTACCTGTAACAACATTATATCCGAAGTTCTTTTTAAGATCTTCTTCATAGATATCTTTTTTATTTAATCCTGCGTTTACAAGTATTTGCTGTAAGGGAGCTTGTAATGTTTCTTTAAGAATCTTATCAGCAGTACTCTTTCCTTTTAATTCTTTAGATAAGGTGTTTAATAATAATCCTCCTCCAGCAACTATTCCTTCCTGTAGTGCGGAACGCACTGCACAGACAGAGTCATCGACTCTGTCAAATTTTTCTTTTTGCTCTATATCAGAAGTAGCTCCTACCTGTATACATCCTATTCCTCCAACTAAAGAAGCGATTCTCTCATTAATAAAATCTTTCTCATGTTTAGCTGTTAGTCTTTCTTGCTGGTCTCTTAGCTCGTCTACTCTTGCTATAGTCTCTTTAGTAATCTCACCGTTTTTTATAATGATAGTATTATCTTTTCCTACAATAATTTTATCTGCATGACCTAAGTCTTCCATTCTAATTAGGGATAAATCGTCTCCTGTTTTCTCTGAAAAGTATTTAGCACCTACTGCAAACGCAATATCTTGCATTAACTCGTGAGTCTTATATCCAAATGATGGAGGGACAATATTACAGAACTTCAGTCCGTTTCTTTGTACGTTAGCGGCTAAAGTATTAATCACATTACCTGAGCAGTCTCCAATGATAAGTAATTTTTCTCCTGCATTGATAATAGGTTTTAGAACATTCTCAATTTGTAATATATTATTTATCTCACTATCACATATTAAAACTTTAACATCCTCGTATATACACTCGTCTTTTCTTTGGTCATTAATAAACATAGGAGAAGTCCATCCTCTATCTACTTTAATACCATTAGTAACCTCAGCATAGGTCTCATCAGTTTGAGATCTTTCAACTGTTACTATGCCATCACGCCCTACTTCTTTATAAGCCTTAGCTATAATCTCACCAATCTCGTTGTCATTGTTTGCAGAGATTGTTGCTATATCTTTTAACATATCATCAGTTACATCAACCGATTCTTCTTTTATTCTTTCTAATAACTTATCACCTGCTTCTCTTATAGCCCTTACTACCTTAATAGTATTCTCTCCTTCTTTAATATACTTTTGTCCAGCCTTTACTAAAGCCTCCGTTAAAACAATCGCTGTAGTTGTTCCATCTCCTGCAGTATTAGCAGTTTTCTCAGAAGCCTGCTTCATCATTCTAACCGCTAAGTTTTCTACAGGATCTAAAAGAAAGATTGACTTAGCGACAGTCACACCATCTTTAGTTACTGTTAACCCTTGAGTATGCTGTGTTGACTCAATCAATACAGTCTGGCCCTGGGGGCCCAGAGTTGATTTAACTGCGTTAGAGATTTTTGAGATTCCCGATATTAATTTGGTTCTTGCCTTGTCATCAAAAGACAGGTCTTTTGGAATGTATCCTTGGTCTTTCATTTTGTTGTGATTTAATTAAATTTAATTTATGGCAAAGATAATAAAAATATATATATACATTGTGGTGAGATGTTGTATTTATTTTTTCTTTTATATATATATATATTCTATTATTATTATTATTATTATTATTATAAAAAAAAGAGTTTAACTTAACACTTTAACACTAATAGTATTTAAGTTATTGTAAATCAATAAGTTAAGTTAGTGTTGACTTTAAAAAAGAATAACACTTTAGTGTTGAACATTAACATATATATAAAAAAAAGAGGCAGACTAAATGTCTTACCTCCTTTTCACAACAGAACAAATGGGAATCTTTAGAACTCTAACTCTCTCCAGTTCTTTTTGTTATCAGCCAATTCAATACCTTCAGCTATTCTATTTATCTTTCTATCGTTTTTAATTGCACGCTTAATACGAGCAGCTTGTGCTATTCCCGTTTCACCGTCCATACGACCATTAATTAATCTACCGTCTTCTACATAAAGACCTCCAACATTGTCGGATCCTTTAAATGGGTTGTTCATCATTTTCATATTATTATTGTTTTTTTTATTTCCATAAGTCTTACAAGGAGTTTGTCCGCAACCACAATTCATATTAGTAACTGGACTTCATTGTTTTCTCCATACCATAACTTGGATTGTTCTTAATCTTACCACCCATTGTTTTAGCAAACTCACTTGCTTGTGCTTTACCCACCGCATTGTATGGGAAAGTTTTCTTTTTCATTTTACCTGTGTCTCCACATTTATATTTTACTGTAGGCATATTTTTTATTTTTTACAAAGATATAAAATTTTTTTAGATGTCTGGGGGTTGAGGGCTATACTACATCATACGCTCAAGCATCGCCATAGAGAAAGGGGTGGGGGGGTTGTTTGTCTTTTGACTTTTTAAAATTTTTTGTGTAGATTTTTTAGCTTTTTTTGGTGGGGTGTTGGTGGGTGTACCTGTTCGCCTACCTGTCCCCCTGTCTATCTTCTTATTATCCCTTAATGACTGCTTAATGTCTACGCATATTGTCCAACCTTTCCCCCTTTCCCCCGCATAAAGAACGATTAAAGACTCATTGTCTCAATGAGACTTCCCCCATTATCCCCCTCCGACCATCAAAACACATAAACAAAACAAAAAGTTATTAACAACATAACTGCTTGATAATCAATATACTTACAATATAAAAACATATGTGTAAAGAAAATAAAACTAAATTAATAGTGATTATATGAAAAATTAAACTATCTTTGCACAATAATTAAATATAATATTAACTTAAATCACACA
>TARA_R100001443_G_scaffold24745_2_pt1 | contig 52605 bp, 85 predicted proteins | sample TARA_R100001443 | Tara Oceans TARA_R100001443 (sample SAMEA2622142) | marine metagenome | biome: marine biome (ENVO:00000447); feature: deep chlorophyll maximum layer (ENVO:xxxxxxxx); material: "saline water (ENVO:00002010), including plankton (ENVO:xxxxxxxx)" | depth 50 m
GCAGGATTGTTGGTTGCTGGCAAGGTACTGGCGGTTCTTGCTGGAGTGGCGGCACTTGGCTATGCGGGTTATAAGCTCTTTGAGGGTAACGATAGAGCAACACCAGCACCAGCCCAGGCCCAGCGAGCATCTCAGGGAGATTTTGTAATAGACAATGCAACCCTGAACCTCACTTTTAGTGCAGAAGAAACAGTGAAAATATCAAAGACACTTACAAGCGTTGGATTAAAAGCCAACGGGATGACATAGGGGACAACAAATGGCAGCAGGAGACAGCCTACAATGGTTCGATAAGGGAGCCGATGCTAGTGATAATTTAGGTAACAAAGGACAATTTATAGAGTTTTATCAAGTTCCTAGTATGGAGGCTGTACGCTTTAAGGCCTTTGTAACCCAATATGAAGATGCATATAACAGCACCTGGCAGAGGACTCCTGTCTTTGGCAAGATGGACCCAATACATACGTTTCAGCACACACAGAGGGTGATAAACCTTTCGTGGGAGGTACTTGCGGGTTCCCTTGAAGAGGCAGTAGAGAACCAGAGAAAACTGTCTATGCTCGTACAAATGTTATACCCATCATATGAGGGTTCAGAGAACGGGGGGAAAAGAGTAAAAACAGCCCCTATATTTAAAGTAAAATTTATGAACTTGATAACTGACTCTTCGGTATCCTCGGAATCATCTATGGCAGAGACAAGTGGCCTTGTATGTACGATTGATGGTTTTAGACACTCTCCCGTAATGGAGAGCGGACACTTTGTATCAAATGGTGGCTTGTTTCCAAAAAATTTCCAACTACAATGCAGCATGCATGTCCTACATACTCATGAGCTTGGATGGAATGGAGCAGGAGACTTTGAAGAAACAAATTTCCCATATGGCTCCGATGATAGAGCTTTGGCGGTGGGCTCGGTGGCACAAGGAGATGAGGTTGTACGTAACGAGGACGGCACTTTTGAAGCGAAAATATCATCTTTGCCAAAATCGATTAGAAGAGGACAAGGAACTAATAATCGGTTCTTAAAGCCATCAGCATGGGAAGAGATGCAAGGATTACCGGCAGAGGTGCCGGTTAGTGATTTTAGTCCGTCTAAACAGAAGAAATAAGGTGTGTTAAAAAATGGGCGTAAGATACGATAATAGAGCAACTATAAAAATATTAAAAGATTACTATAAGTCTGCTTTGCAAAGGAGAAATCTTAAAGATTTAACAATCTTTAAGACGCCTGTATTAAATTATCCAACTGCTGAGCAGGCCGACCATTTAAACTTGATAAGACACACTTGGTCAACTGGAGACAGGTTTTATAAACTGGCCTACAAGCACTATGGCGACCAAGAGCTTTGGTGGGTAATTGCGTTTTTTAATCAAAAGCCTACCGAGTCCCATTTAAGCTTGGGAGACACTGTTTTGGTGCCTCTTAACTTAGAACTAATGCTAGAAATATTGGGAGTATAACATGGGAGGAAGCGCACCAGGAGGCCCAGCAAAGCCTATTGTAGATGATCAGCAAGTTCTCGATGCCTTGGCTCAGGTTGGAGTAAAGTATCAAACCAGCAATGTACCTGGGCTAACCCAAGACCAGAGAAACGAGATCCTTGACAAGGTAAAAAGCTATAAAAAGATAAAAGAAATATTAGAAAGAAGTCTCAATAGAGATGCTGCTCGATTAAGGGCATTTCTCAAGAACTATTCAGGATTTAGAGGCAGACCAGTTGTCAGTGCCGCGCCAGCACAAGGGTCATACTTCCAAAAGTTTGCTTTATTTTTTACCACTTCTGAAGATGAAGATGCTGTAAACCATCTTGATGATGCTAAGCCGACTGTCCGCGCAGGAGGCCCTAAGACTAGCGTCGAATATTTTTTTGAAAAACTTACTAACGAGGCTCAATATAGACAGGAACTTATTGATCTAGTTGGCTTTAACCCAATTTACAATAAGAACTCAAATCCTGATGGCTGGATCGGCCCTGAACTAATCACAACTCATGATGAAATGGTACGTGCTTTGGGCCAGGTCCACGAAATGGGCGACAACTTTGTCGATAGCAGAGAGAACCCAGATTTTGGAAAAGTAGAATATTTTAAAATATTAGACAGAGAACTTTTAGTAGGACAAAACAGCGGCGGTGCCAAAACCTATCGATCTGTAATTTTAAACTTTCTTCGGTGGGTAGAAGGAGAAAACAAAAAACAAGATTCAATCAAAGAAGACATAGAGTCAATCATAGGAATAGAGTCCGGCACTACCAGTGGCCTGGAGCTTAAGGAAACAGAATCTGAAGAGCAGCCAATTACCGAGGTTGTGGAGAGAGAAAGAAGATTCCAAGATCAATGTTTTTTGACTAGTAATTTTAATAAAATATTTGAAAGTACGGGCACGACAAGTTATGAGCATTTTATATCTCTTCAGGGAGAGCCGTTCGTAGCGACCAACAACATGACTTTTCACAAAGGGCAAAAGGCTTTCGCAGATCTTACATCGTTAGAAATGTCCATGCTCTTTCCCAAGATCAAGCTTTCTAAAGTTTTCTATACAAAAAAAGACGGGAAATTTCAAACTTTAGCATCAGTTCCCTTTAAGTTTGGCACTTTTAATGACTTCAAGGACCCCTCGATGCTGACTATGAGCAGGAGAGCCAGGGGAGACGACGCAGGCATAGAGTCGTTTTCTTTTTCTTTCGAAGGGCAGGATTACGCAACAGCGGACAAGATAATAGTTTGCAATGCGACATATTTTTTCAGGTCTATGTCTGATTTTATATCTGATTTTAAGCATGGAGATAGAATTTTTAGTTATTCGGATTTAGCGGCATACCCTGCCGGAAGAGAAGAGTTTGCTATTAAAGCAGAAGTTGGATGGCAAACTCCGGACGACTTGTCTACGCTCGTTGGTTCTAGTCGGGCAGATAAGATAAAAAAGGCGGCGGCGTCCGCAAAATTAGCTATCTTCTTGGAGGTGACTAGCTTTAATTACGAGATTAATGAGGACGGCTCTTTAAAGGTATTTGCAGAGTACATGGGCTGGATAAACAATATGCTGTCTGGCCTTAAATTTGATATATTTTTAAATCCTGATACCGGCGGTGAAATTGATGATCTAAAGCTCGCTACGGCGGAACACTTGGTCACTATCTTAAAGGACCCGTTTGAGCGTGATAGAAAGTTATCTGACGTTATAGATAACGTAGCGACAGATGTAAATCTTGGCGTTAGCATTGGTGAAGACCCAAGGAGAGTTTTTGTTAATGATATAGGCAGAGTCGCGCAGAGCATTGGTTCTAAACAAGATGTACAAAGCACGCTATTGAAATATGTTGACCAAGGCACCGGGATCGACAAGAATATAACTCTTTCACAATATGTGATTAACACGTCTCCTAATCCAGATAAAGATGCCAATCCTGCTAAAAGGCAAGAAACGCTACAGAAATTTTTGGATGAATCAAGAAGAAACGTAAAAAAAATACAAGAAGAGGGACTGCTCATAAACCACGATGGTCTTTTAGAAGAGGTATTTGAAGAAGGTCTTGTTTACAGAGTTGATATTCCAGAGGAATCCCTCTCTGATTACCAAACTAAAGATTTAAATAAGAGACTGTCTCCTTCGATAAGAAAAACATCACAAATTATGGAAAAAAAGGATGTCTTTACTGTTGAAACGCTAGATACTAGCGCTCAAGGCAAGATTGGCGAAAACTTAATATCCGCCACAAATCGTGCGTTTAGAAACAGAGCCGCAAGGACGAATGACGCTAGAGACTTTCCGGCAGCGGGTGGCCCTAATGGACGCTTCTCCGGCAGTGGTGGATATAAAATATATTTTGTAACTTTTGGAAATATTTTAAACACGGTAATGAAGAGAGTGTACAGCCCAAGAAACAAAGACAAGAATGCGTATATAAAGAAATTTAATATGATTGTTGGTTCTGCTAGCACGGAAACGGGTCCGTTCTCTGTAAGAAAGCCCGCTAATAAACACAAAAAAGATAACGCTAAAAAAGCAGAAAAGACAGACGAAGCATCGATCGCTGATATTCCGGTTTCTTTAGATCTTTTTACCTATTGGTATCTTACTGAAATTATGGAAAGCGGACACGTTACTTATGATATCGGCAAGTTTGTACAAAATATGCTTGATAAATTGATTCTTCCGGCCCTCGGCGCTGATTGTCAAGAGGACACGGAGGTTTCGGACCTTTATACTGTAAAGGGACAGGTTTACAACAGCACTGGCAAAATTATGAATAAAGTAGAAGGTAGGGCTTTAGAGAGAGGAGACAGGCTCGACGGAACCGACATTTTTGCAAAGAACACACGTTCTTATACTCTAAAAAACATTAATTCTTACTACTACATCTACATGGATTCAAGGACAGCGCTGAAAGGCTTTAAGAAATTTGAACAACAAAAAGAGGACGGAAGAATTATGACTCTAGGCACAGGCTACAACAAGGGCTTAACAAGAAGCATTAAGTTTAAAGGGAACGATATACAATACTTCCAAGAGGCCGCAGATGCAGCGCTTAGGGACAAATCTGGCAATAACCGTGCGAGAAGGATGTTAAAGTTCCACAACGCCGATATTGATTTATTTGGAAATACTATTTTTTATCCCGGCATGGTTGTTTATATCGCTCCCAATTTCCCTGGAATTCGAACACCGTTTGGGAACCCTGTAAGGCCGGTAGTCACGGCTACCAACATCGCCAACAGCCTTGGAATCGGCGGCTATTACGTAATTACGAAAGTTAGAAGCAGTATAGACTCATCCGGTGGGTTCCAAACTAGTATAGAAGCTAATTATGAAGCGGGGGCACAATAAATTGGTTGATATAACATCGAAACTTTACAGAGGGGGCATGAAAGCAGGGACAGCTTTTTTCTCTAGACAGAATGAAGAGTTAGAATATCTTTTTAATCGCAACATCACCAATGTTGGATCTACTAGGGGAGTGATCGGTCTTTACGGACTTGTAGACATGCAGTTTAATACGGTCAATATGGCGGGAACCTATCAAGACGGTGTAGACAGCGGTCGGCTTATTATAGCAAACACCAGCGCGAGCCCAATCTTTGTCACTAATTTTGTTCACGATGCTTTTGACGCCATGGCAACTTATTATAATGTTGCCAAGCAACACAATAAAATAAGAGCAAATGCAGGCTTTCTTGTTGATATGAAAATCAAGAGAGGATATGAGAGCATTAATAACTCTCACGAGGCATATATGCAGACTTATTTCCAAGCTTTCACAGATTATCTAAACTCTAGAGGGCTGGTGGAAAAGATTAGGAACTTTAAAGAGTTTATGCATCATTTCGAGAATTTTATTTATCAAGTCGTCACAGAGAACCCGGTTACTAGAACCGGATTCACAAGAAGCATTTATTCTAATATTTTGAATGGTGGTTTGGCCATTGAAATAGAGAATATTAGTAAGTCTAGAGAAAATCTAAAGGTTACTGATTTTTATGAAAATCCAAATTTTGATAATTATTCAAAAATAGCAAATCATTTTGGCTTTGTCGTTGATCGAGACGTTCCTTGGAGGCTACTTGCAAACATATCTTCACCGAGAATGCAACTTTTTATGCAACAACACGGAGTGACAAAGATGGGACTGTTTGACCAGTATTATGTTAAAACTTCCACATTAGATGTTGATATTTTAATAAAACACGCGGCAACATTTTACAACACATACGTGGCGAGAGAACCTGAGACCACACGCCCTGAATTGGTTTTTAATCAAAATTGTCCAACAAAAGGCTCCTATCTTGGTTCTATATCCACCGGAACTTTAAAAATTAAAAAATTAGCTAGAACCACTGTTAGCAAGGAAGGCGCTATAGCAGACTACGGCGTAAAGCACTGGGTAAAGCTGTACTTCAAGCTGAGATTGGCGGAGGAAAAGATAGATATCTCTACGGCGCAAGCTAACTCTCTGTTACAATCAATTTACTCTCGAAGTATAAAAAATAATTCTATTGACTTAGCGCTCGGCGTATTTTATAGTGATTTGGAGATAAAGAGAAGAATTACTGTAGAGTTATAGATGTTATTTCAAACGCTTGACGATAAAAATCAGTGTGTTGCTGTATATGCAAACGGTGAGCTTGACTTCAATGACATTCCGAAGGGGATGACTAGAACCTGGGGATATGTGCCTTATATTCCTGGTGAGATAGAATATGCAAGCCTATATTGTGTCGGATCTTCTTTAACTGACGTGTGCCCTGTTCACATGAGAGAGGGCTGGGCTAAAATAAATAAAAAACTTAAGGCCTTCCAAAGGTCTTTTCGGACTGCGAAAGTTGATATGAATGAACTGTGTTTTTTTGACCTAGTTCAAGAGCGGTTTTTACTAGAGTATTGCGATATGAAGAATCAGATAACGGAGCACGTTTTAAATACGCACCATAAGCCAGACAATTATGATTTTTTGGTTGAACTCTCTTCTATAATACATGACGTAAAATATAGGAAGCTAAACATAGACGTGGGTGGAATTAGAGACATATTTGCAAAGCCCAAAACCAGGAACTTCCTCAAGAAGATTAATTCTTTTAGTCCATACATATCTTACGATATCGCCGGTACAAGAACCGGACGGCTTACGACTAAGAAAGGATCTTTCCCAATCCTGACTTTGGACAAGGACTTTAGAGCAGTTATTAAACCAAATAATGATCTTTTTATTGAATTGGACTTCAACGCTGCGGAACTGAGAACAGTTTTAGCACTTTCTGGAGTAGAACAGCCTGACAAAGATATACATGAGTGGATAGGCAACAATATTTTTGCATCCACAGAGGGCAGAGAGGAAATAAAAAAGAAGGTTTTTGCATGGCTGTACAACCCGCTGGCGAAGAACGATAAGTTAGAATCCGTTTTTAAGAGAAAGGACATTACGAAAAGCCACTTCAACGGCAAAGAGGTCAAGACGCCCTTTGGAAGGACAATTGAAGTAGACGAGCGCCGCGCTTTCAACTACATTGTACAAAGCACGACTAGCGACATGTTTTTGCGCTCGATGATAAAAGTCTTTAATCTGCTAAAAGATCGAAAGTCACACATAGCGTTTTCAGTGCACGACTCTCTGGTAATTGATTTTGATATGGAAGATAAGGATTTGCTCAGCGAGATGGTGAATGTTTTTTCTGAGACTGACTTGGCTAAATTTAAGGTAAACATGAGTATAGGCAAGGACTACGGCTCAATGAGAACAAAGAGGTTATAATGGAAACTATTATTGGATTAGGAGACGCAGGGTGCGCTGTCGCCGACTGTTTTAAATCGTATCCGCAATACGAAGTTTATAAAATAAATTCTGAAAAGAAAAAAGAACCTAACTACCTGTATATAACTCCGCAAAAATCTCACGAAGATTACGAGAACAAAACTAGGCTGAGAAAGGCTTTTTTCGAAAAGATCTCTGGTCCTATTTTACTAATTTTAGGAGGATCGGGAGACATATCGGGTGCCTCTCTTAGGATTTTAGAAAAACTAAAAAATAATCCACTTTATGTTCTTTATATTAAGCCCGATGATAGTCTGCTTTCCGATATCAAACAGAAGCAGCACAAAGTGGTCTTCAATGTCTTACAGCAGTATGCCAGGTCGGCACTTTTGGAAAAAATGTACATTGTTGAAAACTCTAAGGTTGAGGCGGCTCTCGGTGAACTGCCGGTTATTGGGTATCATGATAAAATAAACCAAATGGTAGTTTCTACTATGCACATGCTGAATGTTTGTTATAACACAGATGCGGTTATAAATACTTTCTCTGACCCTCTTGATGTCTGTAGGATATCGACTTTCGGGATAACAGACCCGGAGACGGGGGAGGATAAGCTTTTTTATGATTTAGAATATCCTCGCGAGATCTGTCTCTACTACGCTATTAATAAAGAAAAACTAGAGACAGACGGCTCTTTACTGCGTAAAATAACAACGTCTGTTAAAGAAAAAAATGGCGAAAAAACCAGAACAGCGTTTGGAATCTATCCTACTGAATACGAAAGAGATTATGCCTATTGCGTCATGCATTCGTCTCATATACAAGAACAAAAAATTGATTTTTAACTTTACAAACGTTTTTGTGTGAGTTATAGTTGGCTCACAAATGAGATGGTTGGAAAATTTGCTGACCATACTCTATCCCATTGACTAAAAGGAGTTTATCATGGGTATTGATATGTCTAAGATGAAAGAGAAGCTAGCGTCCTTGAATCGCAAGGGCAACGAGAAGAATAACTTTTGGCGTCCAAAGGATGGCGAGCAGACCATTCGCATTGTTCCTACCGCAGACGGAGACCCGTTCAAGGAATTTTGGTTCCATTATAACCTTGGGAACAACACGCCGTTCCTGAGTCCAAAGAAGAACTTCGGTGATTCTTGTCCTCTCGATGATTTTGTAAGAACTCTTTACAAGCAGGGCGATCCTGATAGCGTAAAGATGGCGAAGAGCCTTAGTGCACGCCAGCGGTTCTTTGCACCAGTTCTCGTGCGAGGAGAGGAGGAGCAGGGAGTGAGGATGTGGGGTTTCGGTCGTACAGCCTACCAGGAACTTCTGAACCTTGTCCTAAATCCTGATTACGGGGATATTACGGATGTAGACAGTGGCACGGACCTTGTTATTACTTATGGCAAGCCCGCAGGAGCACAGTTCCCTCAAACCACCATCACTCCACGTAGGCATACGTCTCCGATGGTGGAGGACAGTGACGAGGCAGGCAAGCTTCTTGAGGCCATTCCGGATATCGATTCGCTCTTTGAGCGTCCGAGCCCGGAGGATGTCGGCAAGATGCTCCATGACTACATGACCAGTATCGATGAAGAGGTGTCGGATGCGGGCGCGGATAACACGTCCCAGGCTAGTTTGACGAGCGAAGACAACTCTGTCGATAGTGCTTTTAATGAGTTGATGAACTCTTAAGCGCTACCGCGACGTGGGGTGTTTAGTCGGCCCCCCTCCACTCTACACTCCACGTCGCCTTTTAACACTATAATTAGGATTTTATAATGGCAAGAAGCAGTAAAAAAGCATCCACAAATAATTTAGGTCGGTTAAGCATGGAAGAGATGCGAAAGATTATTAACCGTAAAGCAGGATATGATTTAGCCTATAATTTAACTGAGGACAATCCAACAGAAGTGAGGGGGTGGATCCCCACTGGGTCTCGTTGGCTCGATTCTATTATTTGTAAAGGGAAGCTCGCTGGAATACCAATTGGGAAGATAACGGAGATTGCGGGCTTAGAGTCCACAGGAAAATCCTACCTTGCGGCACAGATTGCCGCAAACGCACAAAAGCAGGACATTGATGTCATTTATTTCGATTCAGAGTCAGCGATCGATCCTGACTTTCTTGCTAAGGCCGGTTGCGACCTGGATCGCGTTTTGTATATCCAAGCGGAAAGCGTAGAGTTTGTTCTTGAGACAATAGAAGAGTTGCTTGGTAGCAATCAAAATAAAATGCTCTTTGTTTGGGACAGCTTGGCTCTGACGCCAGCGATCACTGATATTGAGGGAGACTTTAACCCTCTTTCTTCAATGGCTGTTAAGCCCAGAATTTTATCCAAGGGCATGGCAAAGTTGACTATTCCTCTGGCCAACGCGGAGGCAACCTTGCTTGTCCTTAACCAGCTAAAGACCAATATTACGTCCAATGTCGCGGAGGCGATGACAACGCCTTATTTTACGCCCGGTGGAAAGGCGATGCATTACGCATATGATTTGCGCATTTGGCTTACTGGACGTAAGTCTAAAGCTTCGTTTGTTAAAGACGAAAATGGCTTTAGAATTGGTTCGGAAGTCAAAGCGAAGCTAGAAAAGTCTAAGTTTGGAACACAGGCGAGGGAGTGCACTTTCAAGATCTTATGGGGCGATGACGTCAGGGTCCAAGATGAGGAAAGTTGGCTGGAGGCGATAAAGTCTTCTGAGCACTTTACTTCAAGAGGCCCTTGGTATGCTATCTCCTATAAAGACGGAACTGAAGAAAAGTTTCAAGGTTCTAGTTGGAGTGAAAAGCTTAAAAATGAAAAATTCAAGGATCGTATTTTAGAGATTATGGAAGAAGAGATTATATTTAAGTTTCACAATAGAACCGGGGACGCCTCAGATTTTTATAATGTAGATGCAGAGTAATGGGTTCTAAAATAACTTCGAACTATTTATACAAAGAGGATAAATATATGGTTTTAAAGGATAAAATCAAAGAAGTTATTTTAGAGGCATTGCAGCACGATGTTTATAAAGCGGAAGTCTCTGTAAAATCTGATAAAGAAAGAAATATTACTGAGATTCTTGACGAAATGCGAGCATTATGTGGAGTCACAATTGTTAACTCGTTTCCGTCAAAAAGCCTCAGCGAAAAATCGGAGCTAACAGTATGCACTATAAAATTCTTTTTAACAAATCCGAGCTTAAAGCTTCACATGAACAAGCTCGCTTTAGCTGCGAAGAAGATAGATGGCGTTCTGGCGTTCAGGGTGCTAAAAATTGATAAGCTCCAAGAAAAAGATTAAAAGAGTACTTTTCATAGATGCTCTGAACTCTTATTACCGAGCTTATATAGTAGACCCTTCTTTGTCTACAAATGGACAGCCGATTGGAGGCCTTAAGGGCTTTCTTAAAATATTACAAAAGCTGTGCCGGGATATAAAGCCGGACAGAATAGTTGTTTGTTGGGATGGAGCGGGCGGTTCAAGGCGCAGAAAGAGCGTTAATAAGAACTATAAAGAGGGTCGCAACCCTATTCGATTGAACAGAACAATACGAAACCTGACGGAAAACCAAGAATTACAAAACAAGATTTGGCAACAGACACGCCTAGTAGAATATTTGAGTTATATGCCGGTGGCACAACTTATGTTTGAGAGCATAGAGGCAGATGATCTGATCGCTTTTGCTTGTCAACTACAGGACTATGCCGGTTGGCAAAAGGTTATAGTGTCAAGTGATAAAGACTTCATACAAGTTTTGGACAAAGAGACAGTTTTATACCGACCAACGCAAGAAGAGGTTCTAAACGTTAATCGCGTTGTTGATGAATACGGAATTCATCCGAACAACTTTGCGCTAGCTAGGGCCATAGCGGGGGATAAGAATGACAATCTTCCGGGCGTCAAGGGAGTTGGCTTGGCGACGGTAAAGAAAAGATTTCCCTTTATGAAAGAAAAAGAGGAGGCCTCAATAGCAAGGGTTCTCCATCATTGTCAAGAAAATATTGATGGTGTCAAAGCATTCTCTTCCATATTAGGAGAAGAGAAGCTTGTTAGAGAAAACTATAAGTTGATGCAACTAAGTTCGCCTAATATCAGCGTGAACACAAAGATGAAGATAAGATCTATTATTGAAAAGGACGAATTGTTTCTTAATAAAACAGAAATAATTAAGATGATGACTCTTGATGGCTTTGGAGAGAGCAGTTGGTCGGATCTTTTTCAAAGATTCAATAAGATATTGATTGACAAATAACTTCATTTCTTATATATTACTACAAAAGCAGGAGGGGAAGTTGCAAGAAGACTTTTCTCTATATGGAAAAAACTTTCAAGAGAAGCTTGTACAACTAATTCTAGAAGATCGGGCTTTCTCTGAGCAGATTCAAGAGGTTTTGGATGTCAAGTTTTTTGAATCTAAGTATCTACAAGTATTTACGAGCCTTGTTTTCGAATATAGAGAAAAGTATAAGGTACACCCCAGTGGCGAGATTCTTGACTCTATATTAAGAACTGAATTGGAGGACCACGCTGACCTTGTAAAGAAGCAAGTTCGTGATTTTTTCACAAGAGTCAGGACCAAAGATATTGAAGACTCTGAGTATGTTAAGGACACCTCACTAGATTTTTGCAAGAAGCAAAAACTAAAAGAGGCTATGATGGTCTCTGTGGGGTTGTTGGATAGCTCCTCATTCGAAGAGATTAAAAAAGTTATAGACGAGGCGGTCAAACTTGGGGTTGACAACGACCACGGGCATGATTACAAGAAGGATTTTGAGCTTCGGTATCTGTTTAAGGCCAGGAACCCGGTTAGTAGTGGGTGGGCTAGGATTGATAAAATAACCAAGGGAGGGTTGGGAAAAGGAGAGTTGGGAGTAGTTGTTGCTCCGACTGGCGCTGGAAAATCTCATGCACTTGTGCACTTGGGGGCAAGTGCTCTTATATCCGGTAAGACAGTGGCGCATTATACTCTGGAACTATCGGAAGAGGTAGTAGGCCAGAGGTACGACAGTTGTATAACTAGATACCCGCTCTCTGGCCTGAACGCTTTCAAGGACAAAATTAAGGAAACTTGTTTAGAGGTCAAGGGAGATTTATTTATTAAAGAATATCCTACGAAATCTGCAACCGTAAATACTGTTAGGGCATCATTAGATAAGTTATTGAAAAGAGACAAGAAAGTCGATTTAATCATAATAGACTACGCCGATATTCTGAAAGCGACGACAAATTTTAAAGAGAAAAGGAACCAATTAGAGTCTATTTATGAAGAACTGCGAGCAATCGCAAAAGAATATGAATGTCCAGTTTGGACAGCATCTCAAACGAACAGGACTGGTTTGAATCAAGCAGTAATTACTATGGAAGCAATATCTGAAGCTTTTAACAAATGTTTTGTGGCCGACTTCATCTGCACGGTCTCAAGAACAAAGGAAGATAAGGTCGCCAACACCGGAAAGATGTACGTCGCAAAAAACCGTAACGGCCCTGACGGAATTGTGTTTCCGTTACTTTTTGATACATCAAACGTAAAAATTGAAGTTTTAGAACCTACGGACGAGACCATCGAGGAGATGGAGGTTAACGAGGTCAAGAGACAGCAAAAAGAGATGAAAAAAATATACAAACAATGGGAGGAGAATAAGAAATAATGTTTGATAAGCAAGTAGTAGAAGAGGCAACTCTAAAATATTTTAAAGGTGATGAACTGGCCACAAATGTCTGGATGACAAAATACTGTCTGAAAGACAAGTCGGGCAATTTGTTAGAAAAAACCCCTGCGGACATGCACAGGAGACTGGCAAAAGAGTTTGCGAGGGTAGAGAACAAATTTAATGGCCTTCGCGCTATGTCGGAGGAGCAAGTATATGAGGTTCTTGAAAACTTTGATTATATTGTACCCCAGGGGTCCCCAATGATGGGTATAGGTAACAATCATGTAAACGTCTCTTTGTCTAATTGCGTTGTGGTTGGGCCACCCCAGGATAATATTTCCTCCATTGTTGATGCGGGAAAGGATCTTGCTAACTTATTCAAGCGCAGGTGTGGAGTGGGGCTGGACTTGTCCTATTTGCGCCCTGAGAACGCTGCCGTTAATAATTCTGCTGGAACCACAAGCGGAGCATGGAGCTTTGCGGATTTTTACTCCTACGTTTGCCGCATGATTGGACAGAATGGTCGTCGAGGAGCTTTGATGCTTAGCATGGACATAAGGCACCCTGACATTGAAAAATTTATCACAATGAAGCAAGACTTAACAAAAGTTACTGGAGCTAATGTATCTGTGAAGATAAGTGATGAGTTTATGAAGGCGGTGGAAAACAATGAGTCGTTTACCTTAAGATTCCCGGTTGATTCTGAGGAGCCCACCATAACAAAAGAAGTGGAGGCTTCCGAGTTGTGGCAACTAGTGGTTGAATCCGCTACTGCTACGGCAGAACCTGGGCTGCTTATGTGGGACAATATCTTAAAATATTTGCCTGCGAATGAATACGAGCAATTTAAAACAGAGTGTGTGAATCCTTGTGCTGAATTGCCCTTGTCGGCTTATGATAGCTGTAGGTTGATTTCTATCAATCTAAAGAATTTTGTAAAGAGGCCATTTACAGATAAGGCGGCGTTTGATTTTGCTAAATTTTCACGCACTGTCTCCTCTGCTATGAGGCTTTCGGACGACCTTGTGGAACTAGAGCTAGAAAAGCTCGAAAACATCAGGACGGTGGCAGACATGGCTGATGAAAAGGCACTGTGGCAAAAGCTGTATGACACTTGCTCTAATGGTCGTCGTACTGGTCTCGGAACGCACGGTTTAGCCGATGCTCTGGCATGCTTAAGCTTGGCCTACGATTCGGATGAGGCACTGAAGGTTATCGATAAAATTTATAAAACTTTAAAGGTGTCTGCTTATGAAGAGAGTGTAGAACTTGCTATCGAGAGAGGCGCTTTCCCGGTGTTCTCGTGGGACACTGAAAAGGAGAATGCGTTTATAAAGTCATTGCCTGCGGCGCTGAGAAAGAAAATTGAAAAACATGGTAGAAGAAATATATCTATTTTGACGAATGCTCCTACCGGCTCTGTTTCTATAATGAGTCAAACAAGTTCGGGACTGGAGCCGGTTTTCAGAAACTCCTACACCAGAAGAAGAAAGCTCGATCACAGTGAGAACGTGACTGCTGACTTTGTTGATGACTTGGGAGACAGGTGGAAAGAATTCAAAGTATACCACCATAATGTACAACAATATATGAATGAAACCACATCAAAACAGGTGCCATCATTTTTTACGGAAAGTCATGAAATTGATTGGACTAGAAGAATAGAAATACAATCATTTATTCAAAGACACATTGATCACTCAATTAGTTCTACGATAAATTTGCCGAAAGGTACCTCTCCGGAGATTGTTGCTGAATTGTATTTCGAAGCTTGGAGAAAGGGCCTAAAGGGCGTCACGGTTTATGTTGATGGCTCTAGAAGTGGTGTGTTAATTACTGACGATCCGGGGACCGAAGAACAAATGGGTTTCCCTCAAATTGATGCCCCTAAGAGGCCGATTGAGTTGGAATGTGAAATTCATCGGCCAACGATTAAGGGTGAAGAATGGACTGTCCTAGTAGGACTTATGGATGGCAAGCCATATGAGATTATGGGAGGGCTATCGACTTTTGTTGAGATACCAAAGAAATACACCCATGGAACTATCATTAAACATCCAAGAAAAAGCACCAATAGCGTGTATGACCTTAAGTTTGGGGATAACGGAGATGAGGTTATTATAAAAAATATTGTAAAAGTCTTCGACAATCCAAACCACTCGGTATTCACTAGGATGATATCTCTTGCTTTGCGACACGGTTCTGGTGTACAATATGTAGTTGAACAATTGAACAAGGATAGAGACAGCGACATGTTTAGTTTTTCTAAAGTCACTGCGAGAGTTCTAAAAAAATATATTGAAGATGGAGCCAAGGCGTCCGATAAAGACTGCCCAGAGTGCGGATCTGACGGCCTTGTTTATATAGAGGGGTGCGCTACCTGCACCTCTTGTGGCTATGCTAAATGCGGATAGGAGATTATGATGAGCTACAAGCCTGTTAATAGAATGATAATGCTGGAAGTCGAGAAGCCTGCTGAAGAGGAGACAACGGTGCTACTCCCAGAGGGGTACAAGCCGCCAGTTCAGTACGGATTTGCCAAAGTTTTGGGAACTGCTCAAGACTGCAAGAACGACTTTTCTGTGGGCGATGAGATTATATTTGAAAACTCTATGTTGCAAACTATAAGTGTTGATGGTGATGAAATTAATCTTCTTTTGGAGAATTATGTTCTAGCGATTACTAATGTCGAGGAAGGCATATAGGTATAGGCAAAAATATGATTTATTTAGTTGTAAGTGTCCTTGCGGCGGCACTGTCTCAAGATGGTGATACTTGCCAGAAACAGTACCCAAAGTATGAAGATATAGTTTATCTTGCTGCGACGGATTGTAAGTATGCCAAGGAAGAAAATATAGACTTTGATTTGCTTTGGGACTTGGTTGAGATTGAGAAAAAGTATGAAGTTCCCACTGAACTAAGAGGAATGGTCTTGGCCGCTGCTTGTATGGAGTCTGGGTACAACCCAAAGGCGAAAGGCGACAGAAAATTTAGCAAAAGCGGCAAAAGGCCGATGGCGATAGGCATCTTGCAACAGTGGCCTATTTATGAAAAAGTCTACGGAACGGACAGGACCGACCCAATATCATGTGCTGATTCATGGCTAAAACACATTGTTAAAAAACTAAAAAAGGTAGATAGGCAGTGCAAGTATAAGAGCACCAAGAAGAGATGGGTTGCTGCTTGGGTAACTGGAATTCGATATCCTAAAAAAGGCGGAAGGTGCCGAGAGAGACCGAAGCACTTGAGGCTCTTAAACAAATGGCACAGAAAAGCTAAAAAGATGGCTTGTGAGGAGATCTTTGGCTGCTAGTCTTGAAAACCATATTTATAAGTGGGATGAGGTCGTAATTGGAAACAATTTGGCCTCTTTTGTTTACACTAGAAACAATGACTCTAAACTTATATTGAGTGGATTAAAAGATGTCTTCAAGTACGATCTTTTTACGAATAAGCAAGTATTGAAGAACATAGAGCATCCCACTATGGTTGCGAATAAGAAGACTCTCATAGATCAATTATTGTTTGATTTAGTTCTGCAAGGTAAGTGTCCGATTAGCGAGAAGGTAAATTCAATTCGCGTGAACGCGGAAGAAAACTTATTAAGTGTTTTTATCTCGGATACGGTTAAGATAACTATAAAATATAACAGCCTGAGAATTTTTGATGATTCTTTAGTCACTGGACTGCCGTTTGAAACTTCTAAGAGGACAGCGTATTACGTGGTATATGATTGGTTTCTTTCAAATATTAACAGAGACACACACTTCTTGGAATTGTATGACATCGACAGCCCCTTGGCGCATAGAGTTATTATCAGAAAAATACCACAAAACGTTGTTATATCACAGTCGTCCCTGACAGCAGAGCAGCTTAATAATTTTAATTTTTCTGATACAATGTGTAGATTCAAAACAGACAAGATGCTTAAGGACAGCGATTTAAGAGGGCCAAGAAATGGTTTTTATAAAAACAGCCCAAGCAAGCCAAGGTACAGACCTATTAAGCTTGACTTTATGAGAAGAGAGGTAATGCCGCAGGTGGAAAGAGAGTTTGTAAAATATGGAAATATAACTTTCGACAATGAGGAGCTATAATGGAGCCTGGATATCATCTAGCCGGGATAATACCTGTGGCTGGTCAAAAATTAGATTTTAATATGCCTTGGCATGATTGTTTAATGCCAATTGCTAAAAATTATTTAGCTGTAGAGAGGGCAGTGATTGACTGTGGCTATGCGGGATGTGAAACAATATTTGTAATTTGTCATAATGACATGATGCCCTTGATAAAGGATCGCCTGGGAGACTACATAGAAGATCCCGTTTATGCGTATAGGAATTTTGAAGTCTTTCCTCACGAGTCTAGAATAAGGATACCGATATATTATGTCGCTATTCATCCTCACGACAGAGATAAGAGAGACAGTCAGGCTTGGAGCATACTATACGGAGCCAAAGTGGCGAACGAGATGATTGGGAGGCTCAGCAGTTGGCTCGTCCCGAACAAGTTTTTTGTTTCGTTTGCTCACGGGGTGCATGATCCAGAGGTGTTGAGAGAAAATAGAAGGGAAATTTCACGTCCGAAAAATTTTTCTCTCTCTTGGCAAGGTAAAACAGTTGCAGATGATGAATACTTGCCTTTTACTTTTAACTATGATGATTGCTTGGCACTTATTGATAAGGTTAGAAAAGAAGGAACTTCTCGATATCTCAACAGAGAGTGGGGCGATAAAAAAATTCTACTCCCACCGGAAGAACAGTACTCGGCGAGATTTTTTAGCTTGAGTGATGTTTTTGGAGATTTAGCCTTAGAAGCTATAAAAGAGGCTAAGTATTATTTTAATATAGACAATTGGGATGATTACTGTTACTATATTGCAAATAAACCGGAAGGCCTACTTAGGCCCAACAAAAGGGTATTAAACCCTCGTTCGCTAAAAGGTATAGGAGTTGAGAGTGAGTGATATTCTAAATTACATTGGGGAAACGCCTTTAATAAAGCTAGCACCCAAGCTCTACGCAAAGCTAGAAACGTACAGCCCAACGGGCTCTATAAAAGATAGAATGGCAAGCTATGTTCTCCGCAAAGCCGAGGAGAGGGGCGAGATAAAGCCGGGGGACACTATTGTAGAGGCCTCTTCGGGCAATACCGGGATTTCCTTCTCGATGCTAGGCTCCGTTAAGGGGTACAAGGTTATAATCATACTGCCTTGCAATATGAGCGAAGAAAGAAAGCAAATGATGAGATTGTTTGGAGCGGAAATAATAGAGGTGGGGGAGAGCGACTTTGAAGGTGCGATTGCACTAAGAGACAAGATGGTGGAGGAGAATAGCGGCTATTTTTCTCCTAAACAATTTTCTAACCCTGACAACGTAGAATGCCACGAATGGACTACTGGTATGGAAATTAAAAGACAACTGATTGGTCTAGGAGAGGAAAAAATTGCCGCGATAGTATCTGGTGCTGGGACTGGGGGAACTATAATGGGAACAAAGAGGGCTATGGAAAAGTTTGTTGACCAAGAAGCTCCTAAATTTGTGATGGTGATGCCTGCTGAAGGCAAGGTGCATGGAATACAGGGTATTGGAGACGGTGGAGATTACCTCGTAAATCGAGATGAGATAGACGAGACGATTGATATTTCAACTGAGGATGCCATTGAAAGCGCGAAAAAATTGGCGAGAGAGCAGGGGCTCTTTGTTGGTATTAGCGCGGGAGCCAATGTTCTGGCGGCTGAGCGATGGATGCAGCAGAATGAGTATGATGGTTGTGTGGTCACGTTCTTGTGTGACCGTGGCGAAAGATATTTGAGCGTTCTATAATGGAATGGTGGAATCGTTTACACATCCTAACAAAAATTGCTTTTATCTGTCTTATACTCGGTAAGATACATTTTATACCGGCGACGCTTTCTATATTTGCAGCCTATGAGTATGCAACATTTTTTTTGGTAGTATATACGATATTTATACTCGCGGCAGCAATCCTTTCGTTAGTGAGAATTAGACAAATAATTAAGGAGAGTAAAGCATGATGAGCACAAGAAAAGGGTGGATTGACATGTGCGTAGAAACAGTCAAAAAGCACTTCTTTACGGAAGAGAGAAAATGCCAAGGATTTCGATGCCCTGCTTGTGACAGGAGAGTGAAGTATGAAGATAGGCCTTTGAACAAGACCATGGCGATGGGACTTAAATGGCTCGATGAAACAGGCGGCGGTGATTACGTTCACATTGCTCGCAATGTTCCCAACCATTTAAATGGAAAGAAGCTGACTACGCTAAAACATTGGGGTCTTGTAGAGCGAGGAGAGCCTGGCTATTGGCGTCCTACTAGACTAGGATACGAATTTTTAAAAGGCACTACTCCGGTTTCATTAAAGGCTAGACTTTTTAATGATAAATGTGAGGGATTGTTCGGAGATAAGGTATACATAGGAGACCTTGTGGAAGGCTTCAAATATAGCGATGTTACAAAACCAGCAGACACAACGGCCAGACTTATAAGGAAAAAACAATGACACAAAGAAGCAAATCATCAATTCCTTTTGTAGGATTGCACGCGCACAGCGTGGTCGGGTCTCCATTCGATGCTCTTGGTTATCCACAGGAGCATATGGACTTTGCTTATGAGAATGGCTGCGATGCCCTGGCTCTCACAGATCATGGAAACGCCAATGGCATGTCCTACCAAATCCTTCATGCTAGAAAAATGAAGCAACAGGGAAAGAATTTTAAGCCTATTTTTGGTGTAGAAGCCTATTTCTTACCATCGATAGATGATTGGAGAGAAGCCTATGAAAAGGCGAAAGAGGATAAGAAAGAGGCCAAGAAACTAAAGAACTCGGACAATATGTCCATTGAAAATGAAATGGATTCAAAGGCAAAAGCCAACATAATAAAGAAAAAGAACCATCTCATTTTGCTCGCACAGAACCAGAAGGGACTGAACAATATTTTCTCTCTTATTTCTAAATCCTATGAGGGGGACAATAGATATCGGTATCCTCGTGTAGACTATAAATTATTGGAGAAATATAATGACGGTATTATTGCTTCGTCTGCTTGCCTTGGTGGCGTGTATGCAGGCAACTATTGGGATAATCGTGACGACGGCCCTGATGCTGTTCTAGCATCCATGCGCGAAACAACTGAGAAGATGCAATCTATCTTTGGGGATAGGTGGTACGGGGAGCTTCAGTGGTTTTCTGCGCCAGAGCAACACGAGCTAAATAAATTTATCATACAGGTGGCCGAAGAGTATGGAATGGAGCTTATTTCCACGGCAGATAGTCACTACCCTAATCCTGACGCTTGGAAAGATAGGGAACTTTATAAGCGTCTTGGATTTTTGGGGAGAGCCCAGAAGCCTGAGTGGCTGACAGATGAGCTTCCTGTTGACGTAGACGAATTTGGCATGGAACTGTATCCAAAGAACGGCGACCAGATGTGGGAAGAGTACAAGAAGTACTCTTCAATGTGCGATGTTGAATATGATGATGATCTAATATTAAAATCAATTACCAACACACATAAGATAGCTTTTGAAAGGATCGAGGACTTTATGCCAGACAGCACTGTTAGGCTTCCTGAATTTGTTGTCCCGCCGGACAATACTGCAACTGGCGCTCTTACTAAACTCGCCATAGACGGCCTTAAGAAAATGAATCTACACGTCAAGCCAGACTATGTTGAGAGGCTTAAGGAAGAAATAAAGATTATTGATGAGAGGGGGTTTAGCAAGTATTTCCTTACCATGAAGGCAATCGCGGATAGAGCTAATGAAGTGATGCTTTCCGGGCCAGGAAGAGGTAGTGCGGCGGGCTCTCTTTTGTCGTATGTCTTGGGTATTACCCAGATAGACCCGATAAAGTACGACCTGCTGTTTTCTAGATTTATGAGAAGAGACGCCAAGGACTACCCTGATATCGACTATGATGTAAGTGATAGAATGAAACTAACAAACCTATTGGTCGATGAGTGGGGCGCAAACACTGTCGTGCCTATTTCTAATTACAATACTTTACAACTTCGGTCTCTGATTAAAGATGTATCTAAGTTCTATAATGTGCCCTTCACGGAAGTCAACCCCGTTACATCTAAAATGATTCAAGAGGCGACTCCTGCGGCGAAAAAGAAGCACGGAATCAAGTCCGGTGTTTATGTTCCTACTTTTGAAGAGACCATGGAATATTCCTCCACACTACAAAAGTATTTACAAAAATATCCATTTATTAAAACACATATTGAGGCAATTTACGGCTCTGTAAGGTCGATTAGTCGACATGCTGGGGGAGTTGTGATCGGAGAACAGCTAGACAAGTATATGCCCTTGATTACAAACAAGGGAGTGACTCAAACACCATGGTCGGAGGGCCAAAACGTCAGGCATTTGGAACCCCTCGGATTCATTAAATTTGATTTCTTGGGACTGAGCACGTTGAGGATGATTGAAGTCGCTATCGAGCACATACTCGAAAGACATCATGGAATAAAAAATCCAACATTCGATGACATTAAGAAATATTATGACCAAAATCTTCATCCTGACGCGATTGATTTGAATGATAAGAATGTTTATAGAAACATCTTTCACAAAGGCAATTTTGCGGGCATCTTCCAGTTTACACAAGAGGGCGCGCAGGAATTTTGTGTCCGGGCTAGACCGAAAAATATTATTGATATTTCTGCGATTACCTCAATCTACAGGCCTGGGCCTCTTGGCGCTAATGTTGACAAATCATACGTTGAAGCTAAAGAAAACCCCGGATCGATACACTACGTCCACCCTTTGCTGAAAGAGGTGACGCAGGAGACTTACGGCTTCCTTATTTTTCAGGAACAGATTGCTTTGCTGGCTCACAAATTGGGCAAAAACGTGTCTCTGGACGAAGGCAATGCACTTAGAAAGCTTTTGACCAAGAAAGGAACGGGGAAGGGAGACTCTCAAAAGATAGAAATAGAACAGAAGTTTATTGATGGATGCAGAGATAAAGGAATTGATAGAACTAGCGCAGAAAAGCTTTGGGCTAACTTTGAATACTTCTCTGGTTACGGCTTCAATAAGAGCCATGCAGTATCCTATTCGGTTTTGAGTTATCAATGTGCTTGGCTATTGAATTATTATCCTTCTGAGTGGGTAGCTGCGTTTCTAGACAGAGAACCGGAAGGCAGAAAAGAACAAGCGATTAATATTGCTAAGAAGATGGGATATGAGATCCAGCCGATCGATATTAATCTCTCTACTATGAAATGGACAATCGGAGATGACGATAAGACCCTTATCCAGCCGTTTAACTCTGTCAAGGGCCTTGGTGATGCCGCAATTAAACAAATCATTGACAACAGACCATTTCACACTGCGGAAGACCTTCTGTTTAATGAAGACATCTCTTATTCTAAATTAAATAAAAAAGCTCTGGATGTTCTTTGTCGGTGTGGAGCACTGGACCTTCTCATAGATGAAAGATTTAGCGGAACTAAGCATTTTTGGGGAGCCGTTGCGTGTGAGAGACCTAAAAATAGAAAAAAGTTTTTAAACAACATTGAGGCGTTTGCAGAACAAGGAGACTTTAGTGACGAAGAGAAGATTCGCCACATATCTGATTTAACAGGAGTTTTCCCGTTTGACATTGTTGTAAATAAAGACGTGCAGAGAAAGTTGGGAGAATATTGTGTGCCACCACTAGGTGAGTGGGACAATGATTTGGGGGTTGCTTGGTTCATTCCCAGAGAAATTGTAAAGAAAAAAACAAAGAACGGAAAAGACTATTGGGTTGTTAGAGCAATTGACCCTACGTCAACAATTACTAGTATAAAATGCTGGGGTGTGCGGAAAGGGGATGAATTGCACATAAATAGACCCTACATGGCGAAGCTGGACTATGACGAGCAATGGGGCTTTTCTACAAGATCTATTAGGCACAACTTTAAATTACTCGGATAGTGCTTTATAATAATTCTAACTATTTAAAATGAAAGAGAGTACCAAGAGAGCAATACATGGGTAGTTTCGGTAAGTTTAACGCTGGTGTTAAGTCCGGCCTAAAATCTGGTAAGTTGGGACATATGAAAGACGTGAACACGCTCGCGTCTTATAATTTAGGTCTCCTTAGATATGACGAAGACACGGAAGGTTGGACAGCGACCGCTGGTGATGTGGAAATTCGTGGCAATACCTTTATGACCGGCGCTCATAGAATTTTGGGCGATCTTCACGTAACCGGGACTGCTTATTTACAAAATACTGTAATAAAACATAAAACCCAATTCAGTTCTTCTGGAGCAAGCGTCTTTGGTGATGATTATACCGACTCACACCAATTTACTGGATCGATTTTTTGTAGCCAAAATATGTCCGGTACTTTGTCTTTGAGCGCAAATTCTCTTACAGCCTCCTATCTTAAAATCACAGGGTCTACAACACTCGGCAACTATACTTATGTTTGGCCAAGCGCTTCGGGTGACGCTAATCAAGTGCTCACTGTTGATGGCAATGGAAACCTTGAATGGGCGGCAGTAGGTGATGGTACCGATGACTTCACTAATAATGGCGATGAGCATGTTGGGAACAGGACTATTGGGAACATAACAAACTATACTCTTGGCATCTTAACAAATAATAAACAAAGAATACATCTTACTGGCGAAGGTCAAGGTGGTTTCGTTGGGGTTGGAGTTTCTGGTAGCGAAGTAACAAACATGTTGACGCTACCCAATATTCCAAATGTTTCCGGATCTGGTAAGGCTGGTAGTTGGAGAACCTACAGTTCTCGTCGGTATAAGAAAGATATAGAAACAATACAATCGCCTATCCAAACTGTCATGAGGCTCAGAGGGGTGACATTTAGGTGGAAGAACGGCGATGTTAATGATATGGGCTTTATTGCTGAAGAGGTGGGCGCGATTCTTCCGGAGATAGTAGAGTACGAATCAAACGGTGTCGATGCTGAGAGTATGGAATACTCGAAAGTAGGTCCGCTTTTGGTAGAAGTTGTTAAAGAACAACAAAAAATGATTAAGGGTCTTGATTTAGCACTCGTAGATCTCAGATACGACTTTGAGTACTACAAATTACCCTGGTGGAAGAAGTTGTTCTTATGGATGAAGAAAAAGATTAAAAAAGATTCTGAATAATTGTCACGGCTTATAAAAAAACGTTATAAGCAGTGGAATTGTCCCCGCCTTTAGAGGGCCAAATAGACTATTTATCTTATGCCTGGGACTCCCAGGCCAATTAAACAATAAATAATCAAATATAGGGGGATTTATTTATGTCTAGTATTCAATTATCCGGATCAGGACTTAGAACAGGGGCTAGTACCGTTAAAGTTCTTGAGTTCGGAACAGAAGGAACCGTTAAGGTCGCTGCCGACCTTCAAACAACTGGTTCTGCAAAATTCACGAAGATCTCGGGATCTTCTACATTAGAGATGGTCGGCGCTGCTTACTTCGGTAGCACTGTCGCAGCTACTGGCTCTATTACCGCTGGTAGCTCGTTCATCATTGGCTCTGCCGATCTTAACGAGACTGATCTTGAAAAACTCGATGGTATCACCAATGGTACTGTCGCTGCCAACAAGGCTCTTGTCGTTGATGGTAGTAAGGACTTGGATGGCGTTAATGACCTTACGCTTGAAGGCTCTTTGATCATTGGCAATGCTTCCATGAGCGAAACTGACCTTGAGAAGCTTGATGGTATCACTAATGGTGCCGGTGCCGCTAACAAGGCTCTTGTCCTTGATGGTAACGCTGATGTGGCTTCTGGCTTGCGCAACGTTACTGCTACAGGAGCAATCACTGCTGGCACTTCGTTCATCATCGGTTCTGCCGATCTTAACGAAGCTGACCTTGAAAAGCTTGACGGCATCACCAATGGTGCTGGTGCCGCTAACAAGGCTCTTGTCCTTGATGGTAACGCCGACGTAGCCTCTGGCTTGCGTAGCGTAACTGGCTCTGGCGATGCTTACTTCGCTAATGGCGTCTTCTCGGGCGACCTTCGTTTGGACGATGACCTTACCGTAGGTGACGCCATCAACGCTGGTGGTAGAATCACTGGTGGGACTCTCACTGATGGAACGGCAACACTAACTGGTGGTAGATTCGCTGCTCTGGCTGATCTAACAGCTTCTTACGCCAAGATCGGAGTTCTTGACGTTGTGACAATCAACAGCAAGACCACTACGGTTGAGAACGTTGAAGTTTCAGCTTCGTTGATGATCCTTTCTGATGGTGCAGCCACCGCCAATGAGGCAGATGGATCAGGTATGTATATCAGTGGCGCAAATGCACACTTTGCCTGGAACAACAGCATGTCGGCACTAAGCTCAAGTCACCAAATGTTCGTCAACGGAAACGTAGCGCTTGGTTCTGGCAACTCGTTTGTTATCGGTTCTGCCGATCTTAACGAAGCTGACCTTGAAAAGCTCGATGGTATCACCGATGGTACTGTCGCTGCCAACAAGGCAGTTGTTGTTGACTCCAACAAGGATGCCTCTGGCTACCGCAACGTTACTGCCGCAGGAGCAATCACTGCCGGTACTTCGTTCATCATCGGCTCTGCCGATCTTAACGAAGCTGACCTTGAAAAGCTTGACGGCATCACCAATGGTACTGTCGCTGCTAGCAAGGCAGTTGTTGTCGACTCTGACAAGGATGCCTCTGGTTTCCGTAACGTTACTGCCACAGGAGCAGTCACTGCTGGTACTTCGTTCATCATCGGTTCTGCCGATCTTAACGAAGCCGACCTTGAAAAGCTTGACGGCATCACCAATGGTACTGTCGCTGCTAGCAAGGCAGTTGTCGTTGATGGTAATAAGGACTTCTCTGGCTTCCGCAACATGAGCGGTAGTGGAGAGCTACAGCTAGTTGGCGCTGTTACAGCCCAGGGCAACATCACAACATCTGGTAGTTTTGTTATCGGCAACGCTTCCATGAGCGAAGCTGACCTTGAGAAGCTCGATGGCATTACCGATGGTACTGCTGCTGCTAATAAAGCAATGGTCCTAGACTCTAATGCTGACATTACCGGCGGTCGTAACCTTACGCTTTCTGGTGAGCTTGATGCAGCATCAGGCGACTTCTCTGGTAACATTGACGTTGATGGCACAGCCAACCTTGACGATGTTGACATTGACGGTAATACCCAGGCTGACGGCACTTTGACTGTCGGTGTAAATGGTACTGGTTACGATGTTAAGTTCTATGGCGATCAAGCCGGTTCTTACTTGATGTGGGATGAGTCATCGAACTCGTTGAACATGATTAATTCACACATGTCTGGAGCTTCGGCAACCTTCCACGGCGCTCTCTACTCCGAGAGCGATGCAGCCAACAACATCTCTATCCTGGTCCCAGAGACGCACTCGATCAAAGCCGGTCAGTTCGTCACCTTCTCGGACGCAACTCTCAAGAAGAACGTCAAGCAACTTGACGGAGCTATCGAGAAAGTTATGTCGATGAGAGGCGTTTCTTATGAAATGAAGAAGGACGATAGAGGCAGAGCAGAGGTAGGCTTTATCGCTCAAGAGATGAAGCAAGTCGTACCAGAGGTTGTCTACGGAGACGAAGACGGAAATCATGGTATTGATTACGGTAAGCTAACTTCGATTTTGGTAGAGGCAGTTAAGGCTCAGCAAACACAGATTGATGAGTTGAAAGCTTTGCTAAAGAAATAAAGTAATTTTTATTACTTAGTGTTTGACACTTAGTGTTGCACACAGTGAGCCGGGGGAGGATTTTTCCTCCCCCGGCCTCATGCTTTTTATTGTTGACAAGTAAAAAAAACAATGTTACTTTAAAGCTCCAAATCAAAGGAGCATCAATGATTATTGAGTTTTGTAAGGTCCGACCCACTGCTGTGAATCCCAAGAGGGCCAACCCATCTGACGCAGGACTGGATGTTTTTTATTGTCCCGAAGACAAGAAAAAATCAATAACTATAAGACCAGGCCAGAACGCTATTTTGCCGACTGGTTTAAAGTTCGGACTTCCTCATGGATACATGTTGCAAGTAATGAATAGATCTAGTCTTGCTGCCAAAAGAAACCTTATTGTGGGAGCACACTGTATAGATGCGGGATATGATGGTGAAGTTTTTATTGATTTACACAATATCGGATTGATTGAGAGCGTTATAAAGCCCGGAGATAAGATAGCACAATTAACCCTGGTTCCGGTGGTACACGCCAGAGTAATTGAGACTAGCGATGACTTATATGCAGACAGCATCGCGATAACAGAAAGGGGCGACGGAGCCCTGGGGAGTACTGGAACATGAGCACAGCTAATTTAGACGAAATGGATAGAAGGGGCATGTTCCCAGGCATTAAGAAAGAGATGGTGAACCACCCTACTCATTATAAGCCCGATGGATCAAAATATGAAGCCATCGACGTTATAGAGGACTGGAACTTAGGGTTTAATGACGGCAACGCTGTTAAATATATTTGCCGACATAGGTTTAAAGAAAGCGCGATACAGGACATAGAAAAGGCAATTTGGTACCTTCAGAGGCACTTAGAAAATCTCAAAAAGGAGACAAGGTGAAAGAAGCATTATCGTTCGACGATGTGTTGCTAGCCCCGCAGTATAGTGACATTAAAAGCAGAACAGAAGTAGATATATCGAGTGATCTCGATAGCGATTTGAGGTTCGAACTCCCAGTTATCTCTAGCCCCATGGATACAATTACAGGGCACGAGATGGCCACCAGCATCGGACAGGCTGGCGGGCTGGGTATTGTTCATAGATATAACACCGTGCAAGAACAGTGTGAAATCTTGGGCAATGTAGAGACTAAATTTAAAGCAGCCGCGATTGGTATGACCGGAGACTATGTGGAGAGAGCCAAACATCTGGTTCATGAAGGCGGCGCAAGAATTCTTTGTGTTGACGTCGCGCATGGGCACCACGTCATGATGGAAAAGTGTCTGAAGAACCTAAAGGATGACTTTGGCAACACTGTCCATATTATGGCAGGCAACGTCGCAACACTAGAAGCATTTGATGCCCTTGCTAGATGGGGGGCAGACTCTATTAGGGTCGGTATTGGCGGCGGGAGCATTTGTTCGACAAGACTTGTAAGCGGACACGGTGTTCCAACCTTCCAAAGCATTGTCGATTGTGCTAGAACAGAGCATGATGTGAGTATAATAGCAGATGGAGGCATTAAGACTACCGGAGATATGGTCAAGGCCATCGCCGCAGGCGCAGACTTTGTTATGATTGGCTCTATGCTAGCGGGAACCGCAGAAACCCCTGGGCAAATATTCAAGAGCGGTGAAGGTAAAAAATACAAAGTTTATAGGGGCATGGCCTCCTCAGAGGCACAAAATAAATGGAGAGGCAAATCCTCCACTCCCGAAGGCGTTTCCACGACAGTGCCTTACAAAGGAAAAGTATCTGACATACTGAGAGACGTAAAGGGTGGGATAAAGAGCGGCTTTTCTTATTCTGGCGCGAGAAGCCTCCAAGAATTTCAGACGCGAGTGTCCTTTATCAGGCAAACCTCTGCGGGCCAGCATGAAAGCTTCACTCATATATTGACGAGGAAGTAACATGAGTAACGAAAAAAAGCACTCAAATAGGACTCGAAAAGGGGATGAGAGGGATTGGGTAAGAAGCCGTATGAGTCCCGATTCTAGAATTAGAGATGCCACAGTACCTGATCCCGAGGAGCGAAAGAAAATAATGTTTTATGACACGGCGAAAAGACGCACTGATCTTAATATTAAATTAAAATATGACAATATTAAGCAGTCTGAGTTTTTTAGAATAATGATATCTGGTTATCTGGAATCAGATCCAGACGTACTTTCTTATATTGAGAAATATAAAGAAAAGATGGAAATACACAATTCTCACAAGAGGCGTAAAACTAAACAATTAAGAAGTGAAGAACAAAAAACAAAAAAGAATTACTCTTTGGATGAAAACGAAGTTGACGATATCTTTGATATTATAGCAGAGGAGCATCCAGACCTATGAAGTGTTTAGAGAAGTGCAAAGAATATAATATTTCATGCCCTGTTAAGGACTGTAGGCTTTGGATAGAATACGAGTCTGAGTATAATTGTACTCTAGAGGCGATTGAAAGGTGCGTTGACGTGGAAAAGAGACCATTAACATTACAAGAAGTTGGAAGACGGCTAAGGCTCAGTTTTGTCCGGATAAAACAGATAGAAACTACTGCTATGGCCAAAGTAGCTTCCATGTTAGAATAATATTTAGAATTTAGGTAGTTATAGTACTATTTACTTGTGCAAGTCTTTAACACACACTAGGAGTACCAAAATGAAGAAGACATTAAACGAATCAACTATTCGCAAGTTTATGAAGCTGGCTAACATCGAAGCCCTTTCTGAAAACTTTGTGGACAATAACATAGAAGAGGCTCACTGCTCCAAGAGAGACGATGAAGATGCCATGGAAGAGGCAATCGAAGAATCGGATGAAACTCTTGAAGAGGCAGAAGAGACCCTTGAGGAGACCGAGGAAACATCTGAGGGTATGGGTCATGCTTATGGACGTGACGATGAGGACGCCATGGAAGAGGGCGCTCACGAGGACGCTCCATCCGACGAGATGTCCGATGTTTCACCGGATACAGTAGAGGCCATTGTGGACGCAATCGCGGACGCACTTGAGTCAGTAACAGGCGTTGAAATTAATGTCGATTCTGCCGGAGGAGGTGAAGAGGCAGCAATGGACGCAGAGGGCGACCTGGAGCCGACTGGCGGTGAAGAGCTTGAGCCGACTGATGGTGATGAAGAGCTTGAGGCGGCTGAAGACGCCCTTGAGCTTAGCGAAGAGGAAGAGCTTGAAGAGGCCATGGATGAGGTTGAAGAAGCTCTAAGTGCTGCTGATGTTTCTTTGGAAGAGGATCTTAACGAAGACGAATTTCTAAATGAAGTAACGAAGCGCGTGGCTAAGCGTCTCCTCGCATTAAGCAAGAACGGTTAATTAGCCACACTAGTGTGTAATTGGAAAGAAGGGGGAGGCTTAGGTCTCCCTTCTTCTTATAAGGCAGGAAAAGTGTTAGCAGAAAACCAAGTAGTTGATAGTGCATTGTGGTTCTTTTTAGGATGTGCCTCTTATCGCGTTATCAGTTCGTTGGTACTTTCTGCTAGATCGCTTCTGCTGATGGAGCAGACAATCTTGAACTGCTTGAATGTGCTATCATATTGTGATGATATGTATGGAACATTTTCAAAAATGAAGCACGGATTAATAAGAAAAAACCGACCAAGCGAGCAAGAGTATGACGAAATGGATTCTGATAATGCTCTTCGCGATACTTGGAGATACATGGCGATTTACAGCATAATTAATTCTTGTCCCGCAACACTACGTGGCGCAATAAAATTTAATGACTGGGACAGCGCCATGAAATACCTAAATAAAATAGAAAAGGGGAATAAATGAGTTCCGATAAAGACGATCTCAAAGACCAAGAGGCGGCTGAGCAACTGATTGCGTCGCTTTTAGGGAAAGGTCCAATTACTGAAGAGGTTAAGCTCAGGGTGGCCACCTTATATGGAGATATAACTCAGGATAAATGTAGCGACGCTATATATAATCTATTATATCTAAAAGAATCAGGCAAACAGACCATACAAGACCCCAATGATGCCAAAGTAATCTATCAAGCCCATGAGCCGGTGGATTTCTATATTTCTACATGGGGAGGCTCTGTGGTGGATATGTTCGCAGTCTATGATGTTATGAAGATGATACAACATGAGTGTGACATTCGTACTTTTGGATTTGGCAAAGTAATGTCGGCGGGAGTTGTCCTGCTTGCTGCTGGGGCCAAAGGGCAAAGATTCGTTGGATCTAATTGTAGACTTATGATCCATGGAGTGTCTTCGGGCCAACAGGGCAATTTGGATGAATTAAAAAATGAACTAGAAGAAGCGAAGTGGGCTCAAAAGCAGTATATAAAGGCTCTTGCTAAGGACTCAAAAATGAGTCAAAAGCAAATTAGAGAGCTTTTTAGTCAAAACAAGAATATATATTTTAACGCAGAACAGGCGATAGAGTATGGAATTGCTGATTACGTCATATAGTGGGAGGCACGAATAGTTTTGTTTGGTAAAATTTCCTATAATAAAAGAAGTTCTAAGAAATATGGTTGGCTCCCTACATGGTTTGGCATGGATAGTTTTTGTCCGAAATTAATTGAAAGGATCAAGCTTTTTCAAGTTGAATGGGATCTAAAGCCGGACGGACTAGTCGGACCACAGACCTACAGAAGATTGTTTACGGCTAAGGAGGCCAAGAACAAATCCGAAAACTCAATCATATGTAACGGGATGCAGGTGCCGATAAATTGGGATAAAATTAAAATTGATATGATGAACTCCGATTGTTACAAGAGACCTAGCAAGGCTAGGTATCCTAATATGATCGTAACTCATTGGGATGTATGTCTTTCGGCAGACTCCTGCAAGAGAGTTCTAGAGAAAAGAAATATCTCCACGCACTTCTGTATTGACAACGACGGCACAATAGTTCAACTAGTTGACTGTAACGATATTGCTTGGCATGCTGGTATTCGCGCCGTTAACAATAACTCCATTGGAGTAGATTTTAGCAACGCGTATTACACCAGGTATCAAAAGATATATGTTAAAAGAGGCTTTGGCGAAAGACCTATTTTAGAGAATAGTGTGGTTCATGGAAGGAAACTGTCTCCTCATCTTGGTTACTACCCGGTGCAAATTGAAGCGTACAAGGCACTGCTGGAAGCGCTGATGAGCCACTACAAAATACCCGCAGACTTTCCTCGCGAAAGGTTCGAAGAGCTAAACACGACGGTTGATAAAGATGCCGCAAGGGGAAGGTTTGAAGGTGTCGTATGTCACTATCATCTAACTAAAAGAAAGATTGACACAGCGGGACTGAAGCTCGATGAAATTATTAATGATTTAAAAGAGTATCCTGTTGGCTCTAAGGACTAATTATATTGGGAGTTTACAACATGAAAATTACAAAACAACAACTTAGGCAGATTATTAAGGAAGAAGCAAGCCTGCTAGAGGCAGAGGGAAGTGCAGAGGAACTGATAAAGAGGCTTGTGAAGGTGCACAAGGATGTGGCCTCTGGAGAGGGTTCGGTCGGCGACGCGGAAGCTGAGAGGCAACTACGTGATCTTGCCGCGCGAGACGACGGGTTTAAATCTAAAGATATTGCGACAATAGCCAAAAGTATATTGGCAATCATGCCAGAAGTAGGAAGGCCTGATAAGTCGGGACAACTGTCTGGCTTCTTAGGTCAAAGGATTGGATATCTGTATTCCGCTCTTAGGAGATCTTAACGAATGAATATCCCTAAACCAAGATTAAAACAAATTATTAAGGAAGAGCTTTCTAGCGTCATTGCCGAAAATAAAATTAGACAGATTGTTGACGATCGCGCTCTCGACGCAACAGACGAAGAAGGGATTAGTTTTTTTAGATCTTTGGTGAGAGCAACGGGTAAATACCTGGCCCCAAGAGAGCAAGAGATAGTTGATCAATTAGAAGATGCCGTTGTAAACATATTAACAAAAGCAGCAGAAAACACATATACGGGTAAATTCCCTGGAGTAAATTAAAATGAAAATTGCAAAGTCAAAGTTAAAAGAAATAATAAAAGAAGAAATAGCAAAAAGTTTTGATGAAGGTGTCGAAGCGATAGACCCGCAAGTGATGAGGGCGGCAAGAGATGAGGACAAGAGAGCCTTCTTCAGCGACACTCTTGAGGATCTGCAAACGGTGGGCGCGGCTATGCTCGGCTACAGAATGGTGGATCACAAAAACCCTGCTAAGGTGAAGACTGCAACTAAGATGGCAGATCCAAAAGATATCTTATTGCTAGGCGTCACCCCCGAACACATCTACTTCAAGACAATGGATGATATATACTATCGTATGCCAAGACCAGGCGCTGCTCTGGAGGAAGAGCTTGGTGACGATCTCGGAGTAGACGAAATCCCACATGAGTTCGTACTAGACAAGTTGGTAGACGCTGCCTCCAAGTACACCGCTATGACGGCCAGAAATATGTTACGCGCCGCTCGTGTACAGTCTCCTGAGTGGCCTGATATAGAGTCAATGATCGAAGAACCTCTCATGGATGCTCTTACTGATCTTGCAAAAGTAATCCACTTAAAACAAAACGAAGAATAACACTTGACAACTAAAATACAGTTGTTATATAGTACTCTCAACTAGTCTAAAAGCGAGGTAAGCGTGACTAAACACTATTCTTCAGGGAGAGCCCTGCATGAAAAACTTCTTGAGGGTATCAACGATCTTGCTGATAACGTTGCTTCTACCCTGGGACCAAGAGGGCGGAATGTAATCCTACACAAAGAGGGCCATAGCCCTATAGTTACCAAGGATGGAGTTACCGTCGCAAACTTTATTAATTTTGATGACCCTATCAAGAATGTGGGTGCCGAGATAATCAAGCAAGCAGCAAGCAATACAAATGTTAGTGCTGGCGACGGCACAACTACTTCCACTGTATTATCTCGTGCTATTTTAGAGCAGGCACAAAAATATTTAGTTGCTGGTTCCTCACCTGTGGAGTTGAAGAGAGGAATGGACAAGACTGTAGAAGCCATAGTCGGCAACATTAAGGGCTTATCAAAGCCTGTTGAGACACAGGAGGATATCAAGCACATTGCGACGATCTCCGCCAACAATGACAAATCTATTGGTGAGCTAATAACCATGGCGATCGACCAGGCAGGAAAAGATGGAGCCATAACTGTTGAGGATGGTAAGTCGATTGAAACAACACTAGACGTGGTTGAAGGGTTTAGGTTCGACTCTGGCTATTTTTCTAAATCGTTTATAACCAACCAGCGAAAGGGCGCTATCAAATATGATAACCCTATGATGTTAATTACGGATTATAAGATCGATAGCGTGGATGTTATTTATCCTGTTTTGGAACTAGCAGCGCGAGACGGTCGTCCGCTTGTTATCGTCGCCGAGGAGGTAGAGGGGCAAGCTCTAGCGGCTTTAATCATGAACTCTACAAGAGGAACCATGAGGGTGGCGGCTGTCAAGGCCCCTTACTATGGTGAAGAACGTAGAAATACACTAAAAGACCTTAGTGTTTCTATTGGAGCTACGTTTATCTCCAGAGAATCAGGGATAAAGCTGGCCGATGTAAAACTAGACAATCTTGGAACTTGCGATAAGATAGAAGTTATTAAAAACCACACCACAGTAGTGGGGGGCAATGGGGACGTTGACGCAATAGATGAAAAGATTGAGTCCCTAAAGGAAGAAATAAAACAAACTGCGGATATGCAGGAGTGCGAAAAGATTCAAGAAAGAATCACGCGCCTTGCCAGCGGAGTAGCGATTATACGTGTGGGCGGAGCCACTGAGGTCGAGATGATAGAAAAGAAGCACCGAATAGAGGATGCACTTGAGGCGGTCAGATCTGCACAAGAGGAGGGTATGGTTAGTGGAGGAGGTGTCACACTTCTCAGAGCAGCGCAAGATATAGATTATGTTGAGTATGATAATGAAGATCAGGCGCTAGGAAAACAAATTATACTTAGCGCGATTGAGTCTCCCTTGAGGCAAATGGCCATTAACTGTGGCCTGTCCCCGGACTTGATTGTTGAGAAAGTTCTTGCATCTGAGGACGGGTCGGGTTATAATTTTGTGACGAATGAAATAGCGGACATGTTTGAGGAAGGGGTCATAGACCCAGCAAAGGTTACAAGAACTGCTCTTCAAAATGCTACGTCTGTTTCATCTACGTTAATAACAACTAATTATGCTGTAATAGAAAACTAAACTATTTACAGATATGAGGAAAATATTTTGGACGGACTAGACGTAAATCAAATCCATAGAGACTTGGTTGATTTAAACAGCAAGATACAGCGTATGGTAGATGTTATCGAGGTGGTAAAAGACCGACAAGAAGAAATGGCCGACGACATAAACAAGATTAAAAATGCTGTGTACAATCCTGATGAGGGTATATACGCAAGATTGCGCGAGCTTGAAAGTTGGAAGCAGACCACATCAAAGATTATGTGGATCTTTGCGACTTCTTTAATAGGACTTACGACCGCTGCACTCTTGAGCGATGTTATGAGAGGATAATTTGAAAATTAAAATTGAAAGAACCGTTAATGTAGACGAAGCTCCGGAAGAAGCCAAGAGGTCTATGGTCCTGGCAATTGACCAAGCAGTAAACGTTCATAATTTAGTGAAAAATCTTTCAAAAAAAGCCGATGAAGAACCCTTGAATGCCTATGCAGTCAACCAGGAAATACACGCAATAAGAGAGTGTTTGTTTGAAATGGATTTGATGCTTTCGGACGCTTCTAATATATTAATAACATATCAAGCGGCAACAGCACAGGAAGCTGCTAGCATAAAGCAGATATCAGAAAACGAGGAATAGATTGTTGAATTTAAAAAATGGAGATTTAGTGCATGTACCATCATCTACCACCCTGACTCTTAAAGGTGGTGACTATTCTACTTCTTTTATGAGACTTAGGGAGCCAAAAAAACTACTGGTAGCAGAAGCCCATGAGAGAAAGGTCGGCGTACTGTATGATGGACTAGTCTGGTACGTGGATAAGAAAGATGTTTATTCGTTGGGAGATAAAAATGAATAATTTAATTTTGCTAACTGAAGTGTTTGAAACTAGCGGAGAGATGAAGTACACAAAGCTCGCTAAGTATTCCAAAACAGAAAGACAGCCAAGGTTTTCGATCAGAAACATCTATGTAAACCCTAGTCATGTAACGCTTATTAAGCAGGACGACTTGTCAAAAGAAAGGCTTCTAAAAGGGGAGTTTCCAGAGGGGTTAGACGACAGGCAGGAGTTTACAAAAGTTCAAATAGGCTGCAATTCTTCTTATGGATCTCTAAATTTAACCGTAATAGGTTCCGTAGGTATGATTGCCGAAAAACTAAACGGGGCATAAAAATTAAACAGCAGGTAAAAACTTTTTCTATGGAATTGAAAGATCTCCAAGATCTTGAGGTCAGCACAAGAAAAGAAGTTTATATAGCGTTGCAGAACATGCAACACTTTTGTATCGAAGAACCTCATAATATTCATTTGCTCTCTTTATTAACTGAATCATACTCTTTGAGGTCTAAGTTGTTGTTAGAACTTGTAGCAATATTGGAGGAGGCCGAAGGGATTGAGGAAAAGGATGGCAAAACCGTAGTCCCTCTCCAAGAGAAGACCTTAATGTTTTTACAAACGGCGATTATCGCCAAAATACATGTTGATAAAGACTTGAGGGCGATTAGTAAAATTTCAATTCAAGAAGTTTAAAATGTTTTATGGAATACTATTCTTTATTGTGGGGAACGTAATCGCGTGGTTCCAGTTTAACTCGCAGTTTGTTTGGCCTTGGTGGAAAGATAGGCCCCTGACAGCCCAGCTTATATTTGCAATACCGATGGGAATGTGTTTCTGGCATGCTGCCAAACATATCGTTGAAGATTCAGGCGAGCTTTGGACTTCCAAGCTTGTGGGGTTTAGCGTCAGCAATTTAATATTTCCGATCCTTACTTATATATTTATGAAAGAAAGTATGTTTACCATTAAGACCATGAGTTGTCTTTTTCTTGGAGCAATAATTGTCTTCATACAAATTTATTTTAAATAACCCTTGATTTATCTTTTTTTGTCACTATTGTTGTTTCGCCTGGTGGCATATTGTTAAAAAGGAGAATGACATGGGTAAAATTAGTACATATAATCATCCAGCAACTGTTTTTGATTCTATAGTTGATGGGTTTTTGACTTCTGGGTTCGTTGATGACTTTATTGGTCGCTCGGCAAGGGCGATTGCGACTCCCAAAACGCAGACGATTGAGAACAAAGATGCATATATTATCTCTCTCGCTGCTCCGGGCGTGAGCAAAGAAGATTTCAATGTTACTCTTGCTGGGCGAATTATCACTTTAGAATACAAAAAGGGCGAAAAGGGAAGTGAATTTTTTAACTTCTCTTCATTCAAAAAGACGTGGACAGCACCAAAAGGAGTTGAATCAAAAGGGATAAGTGCAGAATATGTGGATGGGATTCTTAATATAATTGTTAAGAAGCCTGATATAGTTGACGAAGAATCCGAAGTAATAACAATTAATTAAGTTGTTTTGTTTACCTTTGCTTAGAAAGAGAAATGTTTTTTAAACATTTCTCTTTTTTTTATTGCATTAGCGAGATATAAATCATATTTATTATTGAGTAGTTGTACAACTCTTTGTACGACGGGAGTAGTCTATCGATGTCCACCGGGGTGAAGGCAAAATATCTATCAGTATTTTTGTTTATCAACCTTGTAGTATATTTTCTGATACAGAGACATGTGACTCAAAACGATTACGACCTAATGACACAGATTGACCATGCGATACCCTTCATGCCGCAGTATATATGGCTATATCATAGTATAGTCCCTGTGATAGGCGCTTCTATGATATTGATGGTAAAATCTAAAAGAATATTTTTTACCACTCTTTGGTCTTTTATACTTGCGACGGTCGTTCTTAACTTCTTTTATCTTTATTTTCCATCATTTTATCCGCGTGGAGAGTTCGACCCGACAACTATATCTGAGGTTGTGGTTGAGATCACTAGAAAAATTGATGGAGCGAACAATACGTTCCCAAGTGGACACGTCTGTTTTGCATGGCTCATGTACTGGGGTGTTTATTTTTCCGAGGCAGCGAGGAACTTGAGGGGGTTGAGGTCGCTTTTTTGCCTATGGGCGATAGGGATTTCTATGTCTACTCTAGTTCTCAAACAACACTATATTGTTGATGTGGCATCTGGCTTTGCCCTTGCAACTATTAGCTTTTTTATGGTAAAGTCTTTTGTGGAGACACGTAGATTGTTCGAAGACTAGCTATTTATATAAAGCACAATGGAAGAAAAAGAAATTAGACTCTGCTTGGAGATGAGTGCCCTTGTGATAACGTTGTTTCTTTGCGTGGCTATACTTGAGAACTGTTAAATGAATTTGGAATTAATAAAAGAAACTAGCAAGCTGAAAAAAACTTGCAGCAAAGTCGTTGATTTCGAGGAGGCTGAGAGTTTAGCAAAAGAAATGCTGTTATTTTTAAAAGATAGGCATACTGGAGTTGGCTTGGCCGCTAACCAAGTTGGATATGATATGCAGGTTTGCGTTATCAACGTCGCGGGTCCAATAATCCTGATAAACCCAAAAATTACTAGTGCATTTAAGAAAATTGTATTTAATGAGGGATGTTTGTCTTTTCCTGGGGATATTGTTACAACACAGAGGTATGCCAATATAGCCGTCACTGCGGACAACCACCCTAAAACATTGTATTTTTCCGAAGATAATTTGTTAGAAAGTGTGTGCGTCCAACACGAAATTGATCATTTGAATGGGATAACAATGTACGATAGAAAAATAGACCTTGACAAAAACAAAGATTCTATTTATGATGAGGGAGTCTTTTAGCTAAGGAGGGCGTTATGGCTAAGAACAAGAGTGCAAAGACAGCGAGTGACCCAAAAAAGACTAGTATAGGCCGAGGGCCAAACCGGAAGTGGGGCAACAAAGGTGGAGGCAAAGACGGCTCTACTATTTCAAAGACATACAAAAAACGTTACAGAGGCCAAGGGTAATGCCAGACGAACGACCGCATATAAGGATACCGCTTCCACCACCTGAGTGGGAAAGGTATATAGAGGAAGAGCGGAAAAGAAAGAAGTGGGAAGATGGAGGAAAAACATCTCCGACAGGAAGTACTACTGGAAGCGTTATTATTATTCAAATATGATTTTATTTTTTAAAAACTTTATTACCCGCTTAAAACTGATGAACTCAGTTTTTAGGGGCAGGCCAAAGGACGCCTTGTTGTTGGCTGATACGCTTGTTGATGAGAAAGTGAAAGAAGAGAACAAGAGAGTTTATCCATTTTGCTCGATCACACAAAACAACAATTCTCTAGAAGAAAAATACTTTCGAAACAAGCAGGATGCAGAGAACAGCATGAATAAAAATTTGGCAGAATCGAAATGTTCATGGATGTTTGAAAGGAGGGTGTGATGCCACATATGCACGTATTAAGTCTTAAAGACAAATATCATAGAGATTTACTTATTGGAGAAAGTTGCGTCGCCATTATTGAAGGCCGCGCAGAGAATGCAGTTATAGTGGCTGCAAAGATGTCACAGTGTTTAGTGAAGACCGAAAAGGGAGAAAAACACGTAGTACCCTGGTCTAAAATAATCAATGTAAAAAGGTCTTACTGATGGGAAGCGCCTCTAGAAAATTAAAAAGAAACCAGGAAAAAAAAGCCAAGAAAGATCTACAAAAAAAACTCGGCATGTTTGAAAAACTAGGAGACGAGTGTTTAGTTTGTAGCGCACCTTTCGATAAAAAATCCAAACAACAAGTTAAGGAATGGTTTGTGGTGGTCAGGAAAGAGCAGGGGGTTGTTAATTTATATTGCCCCCCTTGTTGGAAAAAAGGCCAGAAAATGATAGCCGATATTGCAAAGGATATTTCGGAGGGGAAAAATGGGATCTAAGGACACGATCTCCGCAGGAAAGGAACACCACCTGTTTCAGGATCGAAGAGATGGAGAGAGTATATTTCTTGAGGTAGAGAATATTGATTTCGAGGTAGACCCTGATCGAGTGGCCGTAAAAATACCACTTGACATTTGGAATCAAATGGTAGATGATTACCGCATCAAACACAGCCGACCCTTCTTAGACGAAGATGGGCAGTTGGAATTAGATTTCTAATAGGAATATAAAGTGCAAATTGATTTATACGACGATGGTATCGGCAAAGTTGAACTTGTCCAAAGCATGGGCACTGATCTTACAATAGTCAATAGTGCTCGCGTTTCGTTTGGCAAGGAAAAAGAAAAACTTGACGATAAAGACAAGAAGCTTATAAAGTATCTAGTGGAGCATCGCCATACGTCGACTTTCGAACACAACCTCGCCACCTTCAGATTTAAGGTGCCGTTGTTCATACGATCGCAGCATCATAGACACAGAACCTGGTCATATAATGAGATAAGTAGAAGGTACACTAGTTTTGATCTGGAGTTTTATCAGCCGAGCACGTTTAGAGCCCAACATAGCTCTAATCGACAGGCAAGTACAAGTGAGTTGGTTTGTCCCTTGATCAATATCTCCGGTTCACAGAGCCCACAGCCTGCGGACAAGCTACTGAGAGAGCACCATGAAAGGTCATTAGATCTATACAATAAAATGTTAGAAGCTGGCATATGCAGAGAACAGGCCAGAGGGCTGTTGCCACAAAATTTATATACGGAATATTACGGAACCACTAATCTGTCTAATCTGTTAAAATTTATTGACTTGCGCTTACATGAGGGTGCACAATGGGAGATACAGAGGGTGGCGGAGGCTTGCTTGGAGATAGCGACAGAACTGTGGCCCGTCTCAGTACAATCGTACAGAGACAACAAAGGAATATGAGAATACTCGCATATCATTATATAAGGAGAATAAAATGATCGCAGATGTAATTGTCGACCTCCAGTATGGAGACTGTGGTAAAGGTAAAATTACTCATCACTTGTGTAAAGACAACCATTATACACACGTCCTGCGATATAATGGAGGATGCAACGCGGGTCATACTATATATCACAAGGGTAAGCGATTTATCACTCACCACATACCGGCGGGAGTGTTCTTCGGTGTGAAGTCAATTATTGGCTCCGGGTGCGTGGTGAACGTGGAACAATTTTTTAATGAGTTGGAGGAGCTAAACAATGGAGGAATCGACACGCAAGGCTTGGTATACATTGCCGCTAACGCTCATGTTATCACTAATGAGCATTTGGAAGAAGAGACGAGAGAGCAAAAAATTGGCACCACCAAGAGGGGTAACGGACCTGCGTACAGAGACAAATACGCACGGACTGGAGTTCAGGCTAAGGATGTTCCCGAGCTAGAGCCTTTCTTAATAGATCTTTACGAAGAGTTTCACGAAAACGACGCTTCTCCTATTATTTTATGTGAAGGCGCTCAGGGATTTGGCCTTGATATTGATCATGGAGACTACCCGTATGTGACTTCAAGCCACTGTACAACCGCAGGGGCGCTGTTAAACGCCATTCCACCGTCCTGGGTTAGAGACGTTTGGGGCGTTGCCAAAATATATGAAACCTATGTTGGCAGTAAGCAATTTGAACCAGACGAGCCTGTCTTCTCTAGGCTTCGAGAGATAGGGGAAGAGTATGGTGCGACAACGGGTCGACCACGACAATGTAATTGGGCCGACATGTCGTTGATTGAGAGGGCTAGCAAGATCAATGGTGTGACAAAGTTGGTTTTTAATAAAGTTGATATTCTTAGAGAACTTGGAGAGTGGAACCTAATTATTAATGGAGAGGCTGTTAACTTTGAAGACGAGGAGAGCACAAGAAACTATATCTTGAAGCGTCTACAAAACAACATGGAGATTTATTTTTCTGACTCGCCGCACAGGATATAAGGAGGTCGCAATGAGCAAGAGGGGGGATGAAAGAAGAAAAAAGCTCATTCAAGAAGCAGAGGGCAAGATAGACCAAATAAAAAATGGCCACGCTTTTCATGTGGATAAAGAAGTTATCAGAGTTTTAAAGCTGTTGATACTTGAATTGAAAACTGCAAATATGGAAAGCTCTTCCTTCAAAAAATTATTGGTAGAGAGCAGGTTGACCGCCGCTAAAAATAAAAATAAGATTGAAGTTCTAGATTATGAAAATAAAAAACTTTTAAAAGAATTAGAGGCGATGAGGACCATTGAAAGAAGAAATAAAAAAAGGTGACTTAGTTCTTTGGAGGAGTGACGATCAGTTCGACCTAGTTGCAGGTCCGCCTCGCGACAACGCAGAACAACTGGGTATCGTAGTCGAGACTAGAATGCTAGAGAATGCCAAGGGAGAGCTTGCAATAAGAGGAGTCTTGGTGAGATGGCCGGAATATGACACTGACTTTTGGACTCCAGTTGAGATGTTACAGGTTATAAGTGAATCATGATAAAGTGGAACAAACGTTTTCGTGCTACTAATTAAGTTTCATGGAGGCGTAGCAGATGCATTTCACAGCAATAGAAATAGAGAAATATGAGAGAGGAGACTTGTCTTTTGAAAAGACAGTGGACTTGTTCCAAAGGATAGTCGATTCTGGGATGTTGTGGAGATTTGACAACGGGATACACGTTGACATCAACAAGCTAATTGACAGAGGCTATGTTTTAGCTAGATATTGAAAATTGTTTTTTGGTCTATTTATTTATAGATGAACCTTTATTATATTTATCAAGACGAAAATACTGGTGAAGGCACCTATCATGCTGCTGTTGTCGCCGCTGAAACCAAAGAAGAGGCTCGCTCAATTCATCCGGCTGGGAACTGGGACAGGGTGGACATGTGGTGTTATTCGGAGGAAGAGGTAGGTGTAAGGCTAATAGGCAAGGCAGCAAAGCCGGTCGCAAGCGGTGTCGTTTTGGCAAGCAATTCTTAATTTGGAATAATGGTATATTTTTTACTATTTAAAATAAATTGGTTTCCTTGCGCTTTTGAAAATGCAAGTGGTACGATGGGAAGGCGGACCCCCATCATTTTTTTACAAACCCTATTGTGGGGCTATTATTCGACGTGTAGTCAAAGGGGAATACATGGTAAAGGTTTATGAACCTAACAAGTCTGAGAAGGCTATTGATGTTATATTAACTGAATTGTATCTTTTACGAAGTGCAATTGAGAATGAAAAAAAAGATAAGTTAGAGGCGCGTATAAAAAAAATTCGTGCAATGCTGATTAAAATAAAAGATGACCTTGACTAGTCAATAACAAGATTAAATGTCCCTGCATGGTATTTACTACATGGGGAAGAAATATAAATGTTCTTATTGTTTAGAGAAGGGCCACAATGTAAGAGGATGTGCCTCGTACAAGAATGACATAATTATAGCGGCCAGCAGAACGTTGGAGTTGAGAAAAGAACTTGTGGTGGCATGCGAAAGACAAGGGTTTGGTGTCGGGTGCATAGTTTCAGTGAACATGCGCTTGTGGGACAACAATTTGCATGAATATATAAACGTTGATACCATCGGAACTGTTGAGGAGATATATTGGAAATATCTCTTCTGGAAAAACCTTTCCGGAGATCGAAGTATAAACGGTGCGGTAAAGATTTCTTTCACGCATCCGAGCGCTGACGCGAGAGTTTATGTGACAACGGCCCTGCCCCCCAGCATCCAGAAAGAGATGAGGATTGACAGCACATTTGCTAAAAGGTCCATATTGAAAATAGTAGGCAAGTCAGACCATTTGTCGCTACCGGAATCTTTTTTAGACTTTGAGGAGATCAAGAAAGAAGTAGAAAGAAGACACAGGTTCAACGTGGAATAATTTTCTTGATTTTTCCAAAAAAGGAATTATTATTGTTACAGGAGGAAACGTATGTTTGATTTTGTAGACGATCCGTTTTCGGATTCTGTTGATCACGGTTCATTTAAAAATTTATATTTGGAAGATTATGAGCACATGCTAGAGAAGGCTGAAGCGGCTAATGAAATCGCTGCGGAGTATCGCATGGCAGGACACCATCTCGCTGCCGAGGAGCAAACAAAAAAGGCCGTTGCCTTTAGAAATTGTGCCGAAAGTATTTTGGCGGTTGCTGCCACCATACCTATGGCTGACGCGTAATGATAAAGAAGGGTTCTTTAGTTAGGGTATCCTATTATTATCACGAGCATGTTACTCTAGGAATCGTTGTAGGTGACACGACCGAGGACTATTCAACTAGTGAGCCTCGCTGCCTTGTCCACTGGTTCTACAATGGAGAAACTAAAGAAATGTTAGAGAAGTACGTCGCTGTTGTTTCGGAGCCACCAGATGATAATTAAGCACTTTCATGAACACGAATTGCTGAGCGCCTACAAAGCAGGCTCTAGTTCCGATAAAAAATATTATCAAAAATTAAAAAAGAAAAGACGACAAGAAAAGCTTGATCTTGGACCCGCTGCGATTATAAACATAGCAGGCCAAAAAAAAGAGGAACTGTTTATCTACGACAGGTTTGGCAAGAAGAAAAAGTTTTAGGAGACTTGATTATGAATATCTTTGCGATTGAGAAAGATAACAGCGGACAGATTGATTGGATAAAATCGGCAGAATCTCAGGACAACTACAGAGTTGTTAAAATGATTTTGGAATCTTGTCAGATACTATCAACTGTTCTTAATGAGCAGGGAGTGCAAGCACCATATAAATCATTTAATCCTAAGCATCCATCTTGTCTCTGGGCTGCGGAGTCTAGCGACAACTTTGAGAATCTAGTGATGCACTGTTACGCTTTGATTGGGGAATATTCGGAGCGCTTTGGTAAAGATCATAAGTGCATTAGCGTATTGGAGAAGATTGTTTTACTCTATGACCCGAGCAGGTTCCCGACTCAAGATGCGACACCGCTCAAGATGGCGATGCCGGATGAATTTAAGAGCGATGATATTGTCGAATCGTATAGAAAATATTATGCGAGCAAGACGAGAATGAGGTACCCATCTGATAAAGTGCCCAAGTGGTTTATTACTTATCGCGGCAATGAACCATTTGTTGTAGTTTAAGCTTTACTAAATTATAAAAGGTGTTATAATATAGGTATGACTGGATCACTTATAAGCTACAGATGCGGAGGAAGTTTCTCCATGGGGGTGGTGATTGACTCATTTATCTTGGACATACCTGGATATAAGGGGTTGATGGCTGACGGGGACACTATAATTTCTGTTGGTTGGCTTACCGACAAGAGCGAAAAGAATCGTCGCCCAAAGCCGCTTTACCTGATGCAGATGGGGGACAGAAATAAGCTTGAGGAAGCACGAAATAGGATGAACAGAAATCGTAAGTTTTGGTACAACCTAAAGTGGTTTAACATGGAAAATATTGTGTAAAAGGAGTCGGCGCTATGCCTAGTGTATTACGAAGCTCGTGAAAGAGCATTGAGCAACGGAAGAGTTTATCATCTGGTCGCGATACTGAAGCGCGGAAGAAAAGTTGTTAAGATTGGTGAAAATACGTGCAAAACTCATCCAAGGTTCAAAAGAACATATCCTGATGGAACCACCGGCAGTCACATGCACGCGGAAATGAATGTCCTCCGCTTTGCCAAACCAGGGGACACCATCGAAGTCATGAGATTTTTAAAGACCGGAGGGATGGCGATGGCCAAGCCCTGTGAGCACTGTATGAAGCACATTCGACGGGCCGGTATAAAAAAAGTTCGTTATACGAACGAAGAGGGCGATTGGGAAACTATGAGGATTGAATAGTGCTTATTCATGATAGAAAAACTTATGAAGAGTTTAGAGATGTGATTATAAACTTATTGACTTTATTCCGGAGGAGGTTTTAGGCCGTGAAAACTAAAAGACCCGAAAAGGGAGATTTAATAATTACTCGCAAGGGGGAATTTGGTATTCTCGTAGAAAGGGACCAGCACCAAGGTTCTTACTTCTGGAGAGTTGCTTTTACTGGAAAACAGCCCTGGAATTATGGGCATGAGTATGGGTGGCTAGAGACAAACATCCTAAACCGTGCTTATGGCAAACTTTGGAGGGCAAATGCTGGAGTCTGAGATGGCGCTCAAGGCACCTTATTTTGAGCTATGGATGCTGCTAGAGCTTTGTCATGTTATGACATTTTCTCTTATATTCTCTATAGTTGCAAATTATTTTATTTCTTCTCTTGACTCAAGAAAAGTCCGTGATTATAATCGAGCAAAGGAGAAGAGCGGTGAAAAAAGGTGATTTGATTTTATTTTGCGATCCTACGGGATCTTCGCCACCGGAGCCTGGTATCGTGATAGATGTAGACACGGAACCCCTCGAAGGCGACCCTAACTGCCTCGGATTGGTTTATGTAAATTTTGAAGACGGTGACTTTTGGGTAGACATGGACGATTGTAAAATTTTGAACGAGGAGTGGTAAAATTAAGAAAGGAGACTTGGTAGTTTTGTCTGCCTACGCCAGAGGCCTAAAGTGGCTTAGCGGCTCCTACGCAGGAAAAATAGGAGTTGTTGCCGGTATTGGCGAGTGTTCTTTTAAAAATAACGCCATGGAATACTGGGTAATTTTTACTGATGGCGAGGAAGAAAGATTTCTAAGAAAAGAGCTAAAAATAGCAAAATAATTTTATTTTTTGAAAAGGGGGTTATAACATGGGTGTGGTTAAAGAATATTATAATTTGAGAGTCGGGGACATGTTTGAGACAAACTCTGGATTTGGCTTGATAACCAAGGTAACTTCTAAAAAATATTATTACAAAGTTGTTTCGAGCGAGCAAGCAATCAAAGGAGATTCTTACCCTATCGATAAGGATCGCTTCTGGGATATTTTTGTGGATGAAGATAAAGAAAAGGTGACAATCCACTATTCTCCTGATATGAAGTACAGAAGAAAAAAACTAATTTATGAAGTGCAAAATTAAAAAATGTAAAAATGAACGTGCCCCTGGGAGGGCTACCTGTTATACGTGCAAGAATTTAATTTATAGGTACGGGATAACCGGCCCGGAGAGATCCCAGATATTGAAAGAGCAAAACAACTCTTGTCGTATTTGTAGTAGAAAAATAAAATTTACTGGTAAGAATGACGGCATAGCCTCCCTAGATCACTGCCACAAAACGGGAAAGGTTAGGGGAGTGCTCTGTGGAAAGTGTAATACTTGGGTTGGGTATTATGAAAACAATAAGATTGATTTAGAGATAGTTAAAAATTATATTGGAGGTGAAGATGAATAAGTTTACTAGCGCCGAGCGTGACGGGGAGTTTATTTTTAAAGTCTTGTCTTGCGGCGGCATTTTGTCTGTAGTTTGTTATCTATTTTTGATTTGATTATGCGCGCCCATAGCTCAACCGGAAGAGCAACAGCCTTCTAAGCTGTAGGTTGGAGGTTCGAGTCCTCCTGGGCGTACCATTTTCTTTACTTTTGAAGAGAGGGGATTATCATATGAACATGAAGAAATTTTTAATTAGCATTGTTTTTCTTATGCCAGCATGTGAGATTGAAATTCGCGTCCCGACAGTTTATGTTATTGACACGGTGTACGATACTAGTGAGGATATTTATGATACTAGTGCCGACGTGTACGAGTTTGATGACACCGCCGAACATTGCGATAATAGGTCGGAGTGTAGCGCAGCCTGGTAGCGCATCTGGTTTGGGACCAGAGGGTCGGGGGTTCAAATCCCTCCACTCCGATACCGATTCGTCTTTCTCCTACTATTTATAGGAGGGGGATATAATGTGGCAGGCTCAAGTTTTGGCGACAACACGAGTATTTCGGGTAGTTTAATTGTATCGGGCACTATCGCTCTCGGAGACGGCGACGATAATGTTTCTTTAGACGGAACTACTCTTGCCATAGACTCTTCCAATAACCGCGTTGGGATAGGCACGAGCAGCCCGGTCTACAAATTGCATGTCAATGCATCGGCGGCAGATACTACAAGTCAAATAACGTCCTATTTCCGATCGGCAGACACAGATTACTCTAGGATTGCGGTTGACTCGACAAGCAACGCGGATACACAAATATCTTTTATGAACAATGGTTCTACAAAGTGGAGCATCGGCAACGAAGCTGCGGCTGATTCTTTTCACGTCACAACCGGCTTTGGACCTTTCGACACAGACAACCCGCTAGTGATATCCAGCGACGGAGATACAACTTTAGCTGGCAACACTTCATTAGACGGTGGTTACGTTCTTGGTAATGAATCATTAACTGCTTCTGACACCGGAGGCAACGCAAGCGTAACAAAGACGCTCAGCCTTTTGACCAACATGGGGGGCAACCTAGCTTTAACTTTGGGAAACGCAGCCAACACTGGACAAGTAAAAAAATTATTATGCACCGGATACAATGGATCGAATTCTTTAGTTGTTACGGTTAACAGTGCGTCTTGGACAGGTGGATCATCCGGTACAATAACTTTTTCTACTGCTGCGAGCTTTGTTCATCTGGTTTGGGCAAATTCTGTGTGGTGGGTTCTCGGAGCCTCCGCGTCGGGTGTTTCTTTTGGATAAATAAAAGCTTTACTTTTTCAAATTAGTGTTTATAGTGTATTCGTAAATGGCCTTGTGGCGGAATTGGTAGACGCAGCAGACTCAAAATCTGCCGTCCTTTGGGCGTGAGGGTTCGAGTCCCTCCGAGGCCACCATATACGGACCTTTAGCTCAGTTGGTTAGAGCCCCCCGCTCATAACGGGGTAGTCCTCGGTTCGAGTCCGAGAGGGTCCACCAAAATATAACTTGATATTTTTCTTTAGGGGGTTAAAATATTAACATGGAAAACAAAAAGAAATATCAAGTTGGTGATTTGGTGATTTGCAGGTTCCAACCGGGAGCCCAGAATTATGATTCTAGGCACGGGTTTATCCCCATGCATCATACTATTAAAGATGAAATTGGTATTGTTGTGGGCCACAGAGAGAGCGGGCTTAAAGGTGGTTCCGCTGACTACCGTGTAAATTTCCCGCAGTTTAGCGGATATGTCCATATTCTCGCGGCGTCTGCGCTGGAGCCCATGGAATGAAAGTCGGCGATTTGCTTGTTTATTATGATATCAATGGCAAAGAAATCTCTGGGATTGTAGTGAAAGGGTCACATTACAGCGAAACCACTGAGTCGCAAGCAGTAAGGGCGCTCTGGTCCGATGACGGATTGATAACTGATGAACCCATAGACATCATTCTTAGTGACGATCTAGAGTATAGTTATATTAAGCTTGTTTCGGAAGCTTAGTGTAGTTAAAAATTTACTCCCTTAGACATGTTATTACTACTTATTCAAAAGCCAAGGAGGCAAAATGACGCGGAAAGATTTCCAGCTAATCGCTGACGTAGTTGCTACGGTTGATGACATGAACGCTCGTAACGAGTTGGCACTTAACTTTGTAACTAAACTTTATGACACAAATGAAAAATTTGATAGTGTTCGTTTTTTGAAAGCGTGCCAGGTTAATATCAAAAACAATCGTAAGAGAGTAGAAAAAAAGGATCGATTTGATGATTCTTATGCAAAAGAAAGTTTTATAGCGCCGTAACGGTTCTTATAATATAGTCAAGACAATGCACAGTAGCTCAGTTGGTAGAGCAGACGGCTGTTAACCGTCCGGTCACAGGTTCGAGCCCTGTCTGTGCAGCCAAACAAAGAGAGGAAACCTTGAGAAGCACTAGCATGGCAAAGACTGTTTTAAATGCTCTGGAAGATGCTCAAAGAGATGAGTATCGGTTTGAAGATTTAGAAGACTTGTCTGTGTTCATAACCCAAAGGGTTGCGGACCATATCAATAGGGCGCTAAAAGAGATGCTGGACATTGACCGATGAAAGTCGGTAGTTTGGTGAAAACTAGAGGAGTCTGGGGATCTCGCGAGCACGCGATTATAGTCGATATTCATAAACGAATAGGAGGACACCACTCCTACGATATTGTTTTTATTAGAGATGGATTTAAAAAGTATAACCTCGAACGATCTGAATTTGAATTAGTTAGTGGAGTAGATTAATATGGGATACCGATCAAATGTAGTTTTGGCGATGAGTGAACCTATCAAGCCTTATTTTTTAACCTTGATGGCGACGAACCCCAAAGCAAAGAAGTTTATTGAAGAAGCTGATGTGTTCGCTTCTTCAAAGATTGAAGAGGGCGATTTTGTAGTCGCCTGGAACGGTGTAAAGTGGTATCCATCTTATGATGAGGTGGAGGCTATTATTAATTTTGTCTTCGACCTGGAGAACCATGACCTTAGTGACTACGGCGCTAAGAATGGAGACATACAGTGGGAGGAGGAATTGTTTAAGTTCATTCGTATTGGTGAGGACCATGGCGATGTGGATGTCATTGGTACCGGATTCTGGGATTTAATGCCAGTCACCAAAATTGGTTGGCCTTAAAATTTGACCTATTGCACTTTGTAGTTATAATTGTGACATGATGAAAGTTGGCGATTTAGTAAAAATGAAGTATGCCATGTGGTGGCGTCTGCGCGGAGAGAGAGCCGCCAGCAGAAAATACACCGAAAAAGTTGGTGTGGTGACGTCGGCTGACCATAATGCAATTAAAGTGCTTTTGGTTGGCGAAGACCGCGCCAGGGTCGGTTTGAAAGAAGAGTGGGAGATTGTAAATGAAAGTCGGCGATCTTGTTAGGGTTAAGCGGGACTATCAAAACACAGAGGCCGCAGGAGTGCTGGCGCTAATTGTTAAAAGATCCGGCAACTCAGTCATAGTGCAGGCACTAGGCAACCTAGATAAACCTCATTATGAGCATCGATGGTGGTTTAATCCTGAACATCTGGAGGTTATTTGATGTGGGTTTTTTATTCAGAGTTATCCGAAGTCGCTTATCAGTCTCCGAGTGATGCGGCAATATTTCTATTTATGTATTGTGCGATGGCAGCGTGTGTTTTGCTCCCCCCTTACATGGAGACGGTTAGAAACGAAAGTCATCGACCCGACCGATGAATTGGATGATTATAAAAAGTTTTACTTTTGCTGTGTTGTTGTTACAATGCCAATGAAAGCAAACAGTATGCGCCCGTAGCTCAGTAGGTTAGAGCGCCATTCTTATAAAGTGGTTGTCGTGGGTTCAAGTCCCATCGGGCGCACCAAATATTTTACTTAGGAGCCATTGTGAATTTTTATGCTTATTCTCCGGGGGACTTACTCTCCCGTGACCGTAACTTGGCACTTGTAGTGGACGGAGGAACCGTGAATACCTTTACAGTTCAATGGGTCACTGGCTCGAATACGGGCAAACGGATCACTTATCAATACGGTGAGCGGCCCGCATTTAAGATGCTGAACCCATCATGAAGGTTGGCTCGCTCGTTTATAATATTTTCGATGAGAGAAAGATTGACCAACGAGAGATTGGTATTATAATGGATGTGAGAACAGTGGTAGGAACCGCAAAGGTTCTTTGGCCTGGACACTCTCCCTCATGGATTAGAAAAGATAACCTGGAGATGGTAGATGCAGCAGAATGATATTTTAATGAAGAAGTGGTGTTTTGGAATCGGTCGAGTCCGAAAGACTGTAGAAACAAACAGCGAGGGAGAGGCAGAGATTGTGCGCTCTTTTCCGCGTTACCGCACCATTGTGATGAAGGTGGCGTCCGCTAAGAAGCTGCCTGATAATAAGTGGGAGGTGGAAGCAGATAAGTACACGTCTCTAACAAAGCCTCCTAAGCGAGTCAAGATTATTCTTGACCAAAAGCAACACATGCAGGCCGGAAAGATTTTTAGTTCTTACGAGGTAGCAGGCGAAAAAAAACCCTTCTACCATGTGCAGACATCTCAAGTCGCCGGAGAGGGGATGCCTCCTGTTGGCAGTCTGGTCACGCTAAATAAGCGACACGCCATTGTTACGGAGACGGGACAAAATTGTCTCACCGTCTGGATGGATAATAAGTTTCATGAGGTGGTGGTGAAGCCCGGAAGCGTCCGATGGCATAGCGATAAGATTTTAGCTAACGCTGTGAAATCATAAATGAAGATTGGTGACTTGGTACAAGTTAGGCTTAGCTCTCGCAGCGCGAACAAGGGTGACATTGGTATTTTTCTTGCTTTTGACCATCCTTTTGGCGAATGGTGCTACGTGCAAAAATGCGACGGGACAAAACTGAGAGTCCCTTGGGCACATCTTGATGAGCTAAACGATTATTAAAAGTTTTACTTTAACGGTACCGCGACTACAATGTTGTTGTAATACCCAGGAGGGGAATCATGAGTGTTAGGTGTAGCTATTGCTATGAAGTAGGACATAACCGCAGAACGTGCCCTCATCTCAAGAAGGCTTTGAAGAAGGCTGCGGAAGATGGCAATCTATACGCGAAGGCCGAACTAAATAAAAAGATTGTTCGGACTTGTGGTTATTGCGCTAGACAAGGACACGATAGGAGGACTTGTAAATATCTCAAGAGAGATATAGAGCGCTTGGCGTCTTGTAATCTAGAGATTCGGAAGAGAATCCAAAAAAAGGCTCAAGACCTTAATTTTGGCGTGGGTACTCTTGTCTCTGCTCGCTTTAGTAGATGGAACGAGGAAGAGCGTGAGTACCAACCCAAGAGCGCGTTTGGAATCATTAAGAAGATTGATTGGGAGACAGTAGACATCCATTCAGAATGGGACAGTTCTGGCTCCTCTGCGTGGCCGTCTCCTGTGACTGTTGAATTTTTTGACGTGCCACAAAATCCTGCAAGAAGGTTTGATTTCCCTTTTGAAGTCAGCTACTTGGGGCCAGAAGAAAGAAAATCATTTCCAGAATGGAGGATGAGGGATGAACTTCTAGTGCATAACGCTGTGGCCGCGCAAGATGAGGGCGAATCCTCACTAAATCAACAGTCCTGTCAAGACCTTGCTAAGAAGCTTATTACATACCGAGAATGGAAAGAGAACTACTGTGATAGGACGATTCAACGCACCCAGCGCTATTTGGGTATCGAGGAAGTTTTGACTTCCCAAGAACAGTGATTATAATCCTCACATGAGGAGGTGGAGATGAAATGTAGCTATTGCCAAAGGCAAGCGAACCATAACAGGAGAACATGCCCGGTAAAGAAGCGGGATGCTAAAATGTTTGAAGTTCATAGATTCCCGCAGAAGTTTTCTGTGGGGTCGTTGGCAATCGGCTGTCCCGCACCCCCCCG
>TARA_R100001443_G_scaffold24745_1_pt1 | contig 50075 bp, 37 predicted proteins | sample TARA_R100001443 | Tara Oceans TARA_R100001443 (sample SAMEA2622142) | marine metagenome | biome: marine biome (ENVO:00000447); feature: deep chlorophyll maximum layer (ENVO:xxxxxxxx); material: "saline water (ENVO:00002010), including plankton (ENVO:xxxxxxxx)" | depth 50 m
CCTGCCTCTGGTAAAGGCGGCTGGGACGGGGCATGGGGGACTTCCAGTATGGACCAAACGACTGGGTTTGTCCCTGGAGGCACGTTCCACACGGCGGCGTATTCTGCCGGAACTGATGGAATGCCAATGTACACTGCAACCTTCACCAATGGTGATGAAGATATGGAAGTGGACGTGACTGCGGCAGTGGAAGAGTGGATTGCGGGTACATACTTAAACTATGGTTTTGGTGTGTATCTTACATCTTCACAAGAGGCATATTCGGTGGGGGACGGAACTAACGTTCCAAGAAATTTAGGCGGCTCGACTGACTCGTACTACACAAAGAAGTTCTTTTCTAGAACAAGCGATTTCTTTTTCAAGAGACCAGTACTAGAAGCCAGATGGGACTCCTCCGTTCAAGATGACAGAGGCCAGTTCTTTATGAGTAGTTCTTTAGCAACCGCGACAGACAATCTAAACACTCTCTTTTTGTACAACTACATAAAAGGGCAATTAAAGAATATACCGGAAGTTGGCACAACAGGATCAATCATGGTTGCACTGTACTCTGGTTCTGCTGATGATACGGAGCCATCGGGCTCCAAGATGATTCTTAGCGCAGGCGGAAACGCAGGGGCAAGCCTCTTATACGCTACGGGAGGATATCACGACACGGGTATTTATACGGCGTCTGTAGCCTTTACTGGGTCCTCAGCGTTGGAAACAATTTACGACGTCTGGACTTCCGGAACTTGGGATAATCACGAAGTAACGCAGTTCTTTACAGGCACGATAACTCCCGTGGGAATCACAGGGTCAATAAATTATCCAATTAGAGAATATGTGACAAACATAATCAATTTGAAGGCGGCATATACGGATAAAGAAAAGCCAAGACTTAGACTGTTCGTTCGAGACAAAAATTGGAATCCGAATATATACAGCCTGTCTTCTACCACGCCAAACACAGAGGTCATTGAAGAAGCACACTATAAGATCGTTAGAGCAGTAGATGGTCTAGAGGTTCTTGCATATAACACTGGCAGCACCAAAGCAACCAAATTATCTTACGATTCTAATGGCAACTACTTTGATCTAGATATGAGTATGTTAGATACAGATTATATGTATAAAATTTACTTTGCATATAATATCAATGGCGATTATCAAGAGCAACCGGAAGTTTTTAAGTTTAGAGTCGAAGAAAAATGAGTTTAAAAGATCTCTTTAAAAAAGAAAAATTTAGTCAAGTCTTGACTAAAAAAAGCAAAAAGGATTTGGAGCAAGAGGTAGAATCTTCTGCTTTTGTGCCAACTTATTTAAAAAAGTCTAATAGAGTTCTGCCTCAAGTGGACTACTCTGATCCTAAAAACTTTGCTAGATACGGCCTAGCGTCTCGATATTATAGGGATTCAATTGAGCGTATCTACAAAGAGTATCCCTATGATGGCTCATTAAGAGAAAAGATGGAGTGGGATGAAAGCTCTCTTTTAATTGATAAATATATTTTTGAAGAGCATTACCCTAGAACAAATGGATATATTAATTTTCTAGGATCTAGAGAAATGAGTACTGTAGCTGGTAATTTTACTAGTTTTACTCACCCGTATGCTTATAACGATTACGCACAATATATCTTTTTAAAGGGAGGACCGCATCCTAGCAAACTTAGAGGCACAGAAACCCTAAGCGGAGAGCTTGTGCCAAGCTCCTCTATCAACTCTTTACCAAATTATTATGATTCTAACATTAATAGAACATCGAATCTTGAATTTAATGGAACCGATGGAGTTACGGTAGAGTTCTGGCTTAGGAAAGATTCTTACCAAACGGCATCTGAATCTCCGACACAAACAGTTTTTGATCTTTGGAGTAGCGGCTCTTGGGGTGCTGATGTCGCAGGACAGCCTGGTTATGGACGTCTAAAGGTCGTCTCTTGTGTCGATCCTGTTGCATCTGGTTCTTCATTGTACATCTCTTTAATGTCCGGGTCAGGGCAGTATACCCAAGGAGTTTTCGACCCTCAACCTGCCACGATTGGCGGAGAAACACTAATATCAATAGGTACGGACGTTCCTGTCACAAGCTCAACATGGCACCATTATGCCCTTAGCTTCGCCAATACGGGGAGCAATATGAGAGCAAGATTATATGTGGATGGAGCCCTAAACCAAGAGATAGTAACAGGATCCTCTATTTCTTCAATAACGGGCACAATGGTGGCACAACTCGGCGCTCTAATTACTTCTCCTTCTGGATCTCATGCCGCCACACAGGGCTATGGAGCCCTAAGCGGGTCTTTAGATGAGTTTCGATTCTGGAGAAAAGAAAGAACTCCTGAACAGATTGGAAGATACTGGAAAAGACAGATTGGCGGCGGCACTAACACGGACGATGTAAAATACTACTACAGTGGTTCCGTAGACGAAGGTAATGCTGTAGAGCTTGGGTTCTACTACAAGTTCAATGAAGGAATAACGCAAACAGCCAGTGTTGATTCAAACATTCTAGACTATTCCGGAAGAGTAACAAACGGTACTTGGACAGGATATAGCAACAGCAGCGCGCTATTAACGGATATGAGATCAACAAATTCTGCAATTGTAGAGGCAAGCGCGTCAGCGGCAGAGTTTAAAGATCCGATAATTTACGAGAGACATCCAGATGTGCAGTCACTACTGGAAACGAAAATAAAAGAAGGCGAACTACATGACCTTACTAATAACGCATCGATATTTAATTCATTCCCCTCTTGGATAAGGGAAGAGACAGAAGACAATCCGACACTCGAACAATTATCTCAAATAATGGGCAGCTATTTTGATGAGCTACACATTATGATTGAAGATGTGAACAAAGTAAAGGATATCAGATATGTGTCTGGGTCTCTATCTGATGTTAATAAAGAATCTTCAATTGCTAAAAATCTCTTGTCAGGGGTCGGCTTTGACACGCCGGAGTTATTTGTTGATGCGGAGGTAATCGAAAAGTTTCTTCAAATGGGCGATGATAGAACCTATTCACAAAGCATAGATGATATTAAGAACCTCATATATAAAAACATTTATAACAATTTAACACACATAATGAAATCTAAGGGGACTGTTAAATCTCTTAGAAATTTGATGCATTGCTTTGGTGTTAGTGAAGACTTAATAAAGATTAACACCTTTGCCGATAATATGACTTTTGCTGTTAAAGACGAATATTATGATTCAACAATAAAAAAGACTTTCTTAGACTTTAGTTCTCTAGATGCGAGCAGTGCCGCTGTCTACCAGCAAACTTCATCCTTGATCACGGATTCTACCGCGTATCTGTCGGCGTCTGGTTATCCCGCTGCACAGCAGGAATCGGATGGCTTTGGCTCTACATTTGAAAGCGAAGTGTTATTTCCATACCTACCGGATCAAGATACAGTAGAGTTTAAAGGCAACTATCCTTTAACATCTTCTATTTTTGGTGCACACTCCGCAAGACTGACTGCTCCGGCGGATACAACGTGGCAAGATGACAGCGGGGAAGATTACTTTTTCGAAGTACGCTCTGTAAAGAGCGTCAAAGACACAAGACACTCGTATTTCCAACTTGCCAGCCCGCTGTTGTCTACTGGCTTTCTAGAGACTGAAGTTTTTTATGATGTATACGACAACTCGAATTGGACTTTTGCTGTTAAGGTTGCGCCTTCTAAGTACCCTCAATCTACACTAGACAATAGAACAGTGGGCACTGCCGACACTTATGTAGTTGAGTTTTATGGAGTCAACAACGTACAAGATATTATTAAAAATGAGTTTCATCATACGGAGACAATTAGTAATACGCTTGGAAAGAACTTTATGTCTTCGGCCAAAAGACTGTTTGCGGGAGCTAGTGTGGCCAACTTCACAGGCTCAGTCAACTTCTACTCAGATGTAAAAATTTCATCTGTCAAAGCATGGATGTCTCATCTTACTAACGAAGAAATTAAATCTCATGCAATAGACGCTGGTAATTACGGAACTAGACAACCAGCGAACAACGCGTTTGTTTTCCAAACAGGGTCAACTTCTAACGACGGATCTACGAATGTTTTTATTCCAAAAATAAAAACTCTTGCGCTTGATTGGGACTTCGGGCTTGTCACGGGCTCGGATGCCGCAGGAGCTTTTGCGGCATATGACATAACCTCCGGCTCCAGCGACCTTAGAAGAGAATACGGATGGCTTGGGAATGTTGTCAACTTACCAAATTCTGGAATTGGCAGAGGGTTCCCTGCGTCGACCGCTTCTTTTGTTTCTGTAGAATACTTAGAGGATTCTAAAAAGCAGTTGCCAGAGATCCTGTATTCAGAAGACATGGTATCAATTTTATCTTTTGACGACGATAATCTTTATAGAGACCAAAAGCCGGTCGGATTTTTTACCTCTATAGAAAAAAACATGTACCAAGCTCTTTCTGAAGAGATTATGAACTTCTTTGCATCAATAAGAGATTATGGAGCACTAATTGGTCGAACTGAGGAAAGATACCGACAAGATTATAAGAGACTGTCGTTCCTGAAACAAATATTCTTTGAAAGACTTGGGAACACTCCGGACGTAGACAGATTTGTTGAATACTTTAAATGGATAGACCAATCACTAGGCACAATGATAATGAATCTTGTTCCTGCATCTGCTAATATCAATAAGGGAATCAAGACGGTTATCGAAAGTCACGCTCTTGAAAGAAATAAGTACAGAAATAAATTTCCAACAATTGATTCTAAATTTGCTGAACCGGCATCATCGGGACAATTACAGCCAAACCTAGACACTACGAAGGTAAAGGTAAACTTAGCGATTCCAGACACGCTTGCTGGAAAATACCAAGATTTTATCGCAAAGCCAAATCCTTCTTTAGCAGGGCCTAAGCTCAATTCCCCACCGAGTACTGATCAAGATGTTCATATCTTATGGTGGAAGAACAAAGTCGACAAAACAAAGTTTGCGAAAACTGGCAACGCTGCACTAGATGTCATTAGACAGAAGTTATTTACGGTTTTTCAAAACAGTAACCAGGACTTACAAAACAAGCCATTTGTTTTTAGCACGAGTGTGAAAGCAAAAGAAATCGCTGGCGGTGCCAAGATGCCAGCGAACAAAAAAGGAATGTCTATAGCTTCAAAGATTTTATCTTTCGCGTCGAATAAGCAATTTGTAATTAATAATTCTAACGTGTCGGATCCGACAAAGACCTATATAGAAGAAATTATTCCAATAGAATTATTAACCAAGAGAAAGATAGTTGAGGTTAATATTGACAACGAGCCAGATGCTTATCTTGTCAGCGGCAGCGACTCTGTTTTACCATTTGCTTTTTATAGTGCGAGCCATGAATATGACAGTGGAGCTTCGCTAGGCGGCTATTTGGCCTCTTTGGGCGTTTCTTTGAGTAATACGCAGATAAGTTTTGGCAATGATTTTTCAAATAATGAATTCGAAACCCCGCTGCAAGGGCCGTTCACGGAAAGATTTGTAGGAGGGTATCAATATAGAAATGTCGCTCCTAATAAATTAGACGAAGCCGGGAATTTTAATACGGCGTACAATAGACCGGAAGGCTATAATATAGTCCTTGCTTCAAATGAAATCACCGTTGTTCCCGTTGACAGTATTAATACAAATTTTGCTAGAGGTACTAGAATAAGACTACCTGGCGTTAAGAGGCCTGTCAACATCACAAACAGACCGTTTTATGCAACTAGTGGCTCTGTTATAAGTGGTAATTTAAATTTCACAAACCCAACAAGAACAGTTGGCAATTTTGAAAGAAACTATGAATTAGTAATGACTACGGGCAGAGACACTAACAACCTATGGTTTAAGTCTGGCTCCACAGGAGCAGGCGGCGCTAGCAACCAGTACGCTGAAGTTCTTACTTTAACTGGTAATTTGAACTTTGCTCTGCCGGATAGAGCCACTGGATCTAATAAGACTGTCATAGCAGAAAGATTCTCCGCACCAGGCAGTAAAGAAGTGTTGACAAGAGGGTTTTTAGACCCAGCGTCAGAGACGTACTCAGTTTATAACCAGTTGAATTATAGAAACTCGGTTGTCAGAACTAGTTTAAATGTTAGTGGAACTTTACATTCATTAGCATATGGTATACAAACTGGCAGCTTTGCCATTGGAGACGCGTATTCTTCTCTTGTTATGGCATCGTCTCACAAAGTAAATAGAAATGCTAGAAGAACAGTTTTTGTTACTGGAACAAGTTATTTTGCGCCAGTAATTTCAGTGGTAGTATCTGGCTCTAGATTTGACAATGATAATGTAACGCATCAGATACCGCAGAGCGATAGAAATTATAATTGGATTACAGCGTCGATGCTTGATATAAACGGTGCTCCATATGGATTTGCTAACGCTGCTGGTTTTGTATCAAGTGCTGCTGGCGAGGTGTCTGAGTTTAAATTCTTAAGCGCAAGTCAAACATCAGTTAATAGTCATGTTGTAGATTTTGTTGGATTAAATACACTTATAAACGCACCATTACTAACTGGAACAAACGCTGTGAGTACGGCGTCCTTAAATACTTCTATCGCTTCATTAAGCTCGGCGGATCTTTTAAATGCTCTACTTCTTCATCAGAACGGACCTTATGGGTTTGTTAGTTGGAAACAAATCAATAATTCAACCAACCCGCTGGTAAGGAACATGGTAAAGAATAATAGAATTTCTACCTTTACAGCGATGAATGATTTCTTCACTAAATCAAAATATAAGTGGTCGGGCGCTTCTGGAAAAGAAAAAGTATCCCACAATAGCGCGACTAATGTGCGACGATTGTCTTCTTTTACAGAGCCGCCTGTTATTACTAGCTTCAAGCCAATTACACACAAGGTTGCTACAAAAGACTACGATGGGAATAAGGCTAATTTTGATATCAAACATAGCTACGCCAATAATCTATCCAAATTCGCTTCGCCTGACTTAAACAACTCACTGGGCGCAGAAAGTAATAAGCCAACACAGGCTTATGATAAATTATATAAAATATATACAAATAAAGAACTTGGAGAGGATAATCCGATTTCTGATTTGTTATCGCTTGAATATAAAGAAAATGTATATCCTCGATCTGTCAACGCCTATCTCGGCAAGTCTAGAGGGCGACAAAACTATACAGAGGTGCCGGGAACAGGACAGAATGGTTTCGATCGCAGAGAACATAGAACGTTTTGGCGAGATTCTCTTTTTGCGAGAGAAAGAACAGCAGCAACGGCGGTAAACTCTCAAGGATATACAATCTACAACAACCAAAGTAGAACACTTAGTGTTTGGCCTGTAGACTGCGGGGACGTATCTGAGATAGCCGGTCTATATGGCTTTCCTATTGATCTTACTGATTTGAACGGCGCGGTAGGTGAGCTTACTCACTATCCGTTCGTCAATCCCACGGGCTCTGTCACTGATGGCATCTTCCCTTCAGGCTTCTACGCCCCAATGTATGGGTATCACGTATCGGCCTCCGCTGCGATGCATAGAAGAGCAATAAACCACAAGGTATATGCAGACACATATATCAGACCCCCAGTGTATCGCACAAATATACTTGCGGGCAAGAATCCTTGGTTTGATAGTTATGAAGACTATTCGGAAGATATAAGAAGGATAGCAAAAGACTACACTGTGCTGCCCGAATTTAGAATATCGGACCACATGGACTTCTATCTAAATAATCAGACGGCATCTTTTGTTGGAACAAATAATAAATTCCTTAGTCTTGACGGAACAGCACACACCTCTAGCGCTCAAGGAGAGTTCGCTGAATTTGACGAAAGTTTTTTCAATGTTTATTCTAATTCTGACTTTATGAAATACTTTGATGTCATTCAAGAGGATCATGTCGGAGAGGAAATAGGTAAGCCGAGTAAAATTAAAATGACTTGTAGGGGAGTTAAAAAACTATTGCCATATAACGGATTTTATCCGACAACCAGAACACTTCAATTGGCTTCTCTACTCTCGCAGTCACTTGGGCCTTTCCTAAGCGGCTCGACTGAAAACTTAAACAATCCCGATACAGAGAGGTTAAACGCTGTTAACCGTCTTTTTGTGGCACCTGGCTTGTTATTTAATAGTATCAAATCAGCAGTCGCGGTGGATTTTCCTTACTATACTTCTGCTGTGTCGGGCACAACCGCGTACCCTGGAGGATCGACGGCAATTCAACAGCAGCTTCTTGGATATGAAACTCCGTATGATATGAGGCTACCATTTGAGGCGCTGGTAGATATCACTAAACACTTGCCCCCTACAATTAAAGAGGTCACAGCGTGGGACTCCCTTACTTCGTTTCAGACAAACCTTTTCTTAGGCGAGCCAACTGCTACCGGTTCACATCCTTATGTAAACTGGATGTTCGAAAAGAAACCTAATTTTGAGCTAGCCATGCATAACTTTCTGGGAGAGACGGTTAAGTTTTTCTTAAAAAATGAAAGTCTTACCAATTTCTATTCCGCACAACAGAGCCAGTTTAAAACTATGAAATCTGGTTCGACATATGGCCTGAGAGTAAATATGTTTAAGTCAAACGGCATGACGCTAACAGAGAATGTTGATGCAAATCCTTCAAGGGGTCGAGCACGAGGAGCAATATACGGACCTCCCATGTCAAGTAGTTATTGGGCGTCGAAGAGCCATCCTAGCCTGAGCGGTTTTGACGATCCAGCGTATGCACCTCACACGCCACCCTACTTTTATGGTTTAGCACAAGCAAGTCTTAGCTTCGAGTGTTCTGAAACTAAAAAATATACTCTACAAGAAATTTTGGCTGGACTAACTGTCTCTTACGCAAATGCACATCCTGGTTTGGTGCTAAATTGCTCAGCCTCTCTTAACAAGATGGAAGTTAGCTCTTCTATGAATTTGTTCGGAACTACAAGGGTGCAAAAAGTAAACTACTCAACAGGCCTTGGCCCTGAAGGTAATTACTTGCCAAGCTCTTTTGAGACTCCCGCTGACGACGCTTTTGATGTTTGGTCTATCGGAACTAAATGGGAATGCCCTGCATTGAACTTTAGCGCGTCGCACACTTCAACAGAAGGCGTAGGGATTTGGGCTGGGTATGGAACTATTCCGGACGAGACGACAGGAGTTTACACCGGACTGTCAAACGTTTCTGAGCAAGAGTCTTTACTGGAAGTGGTAGGGTTCCAAACTACGAGAGAAAAGATCGGTAAAATTGCAGACGCTAAAGAAATATCCGAAGGTGTTGTTGCCATACCTTTTGTTGACAGTCCTGATTTAACTGATCTAGAGACAGTCGAATACCTTGGTAAGTCGTTCTTTAAGATAGATAGTGACACATATAAATACCAAACAGAGCTTAAAGAGGCAAAAGGCATTGCAGTGGAAAAGGCTAGCACGGAGGATGGAGCAGACAACGTACAACAAACCAGCATCACGGATATGTACGAAAAGATGCACAAATATGTAATCCCGCCACAACTTGATTTTACTGATAAAGATTTAAATAAATCTCCGTTTGTGATGTATATCTTTGATTTTAACCACACATTAGACCAGAAAGACTTGGCTGATATTTGGCAAGGAGTCATGCCAAAAATTTCAATAACAGCAGAGAAGCAGGATATTACTATTGAACATGCCATGAGCAAACACGAGTTCTTTGGAGGAATGCCATTGCCGCCGGAAACAAGGTGGATGGTGTTTAAAGTTAAGAAGAGAGCAGAGAATAACTACTTTAAAGTTACCGCCGATTCTAAAGATGACGATAGGTTCAAGTTCCTATTCAAGTCGTCAGAAAAAGATTATAAACATAGTTATAATTGGCCATATGATTTCTTCTCTTTGGTTGAGTTAGGACAGATAGAGGCCGCTGTAGAAATTGAGGGAGACAAAAAAGAATGACATTCTTCAATAGAAAAGAAGAAGTTATAGATATTGAACTAACTCAATATGGCAAACTACTATTGTCTAAAGGAAAGTTCAAGCCAAAGAAGTACGCTTTTTTTGATGATGACATCGTTTACGATGCACAATACGCAACTCCAACAGATAGAACAAGTGTTGCGGGCGCTGTAGAAGAAAATCAAAATGATATTTCTACTAGAATCAAAGAATCCGTTAGGAGCCATGCTCAACATAACTATGGAGATGCTTACAACTTAGGGGAGATAGAAGAGGCGGAAGAAAGTGTTCTAATGAGCACTTCGGTAAAAAACTTTAAAGGTATAGAATATGAATTGGTTTCAACTGATGCCGAGCTTGTATTGATGACTAAGACATTTGAATATTCGGATTACACGAAATACTTCCCCGCAGGACAGCAACAGTTGTGGATAGCCTGGATGATGAACAAAATCAATAAAATATTTTTAGGCCAAAAGAAGACGTATTCAACACAATTGAAGTCTTACTCGCAATTTAAAATAGAAGTAGATGCCAATGCCCTTAACCCAGACGACAACACTCTGAGTCCAAAAATAACTCTCATCAAATATTATCCATATACCGAGACAAGCAAAAAGGCTTTTCCTACTTATGAGACGAGTTTTGAAACCATGGAGTTTGGAAAAAGTAGAACAGTGTTTGATCATGATCTTTACTATGAAGGCCTCCCGCTGGGATCGATGGAACTTAAAAATCAAAAAATGCCAGCGTGGGACATTCTGTCTCTAAATGACAAAGAAATAAATTTAAGATCTCTAACGTTAGATTTGTTTAGCTCTCCACCTGGCAACAAGCCGCTGGACAACTTTAACACAAAATATTATACTTATGGAAATCTTCCAATACCACAAATTAGTGCTGACATAAAAGTTAGAACTATACTGGACGATGACAAGACTATAAACCTTCTTGAAGAAGATATAGTAGAGTCGCAACGCCTAATAGACGGGCTTACTTTAAGAGTTAAGAACGATTATCTTTTACTAATAGTGGATGAAAAAAATACTTATTTTGAAAATGAAAATTTTGATATTGAAGTTTTTGAAATGCAAAACAACTCAAAGCCAGCGACCGCAACTTTTGTTGTGAGCGCGGTTGGCAGCATCTCTAATGGACAAACCCTTAAATTTACCACATACGATGGCGCACTATACAGCGCAGCCGTAGACACATCGGTGACTAAAGACAACTCAACTGCGACTGTGATAGGCACAAGCGGCGTCTCTACAGATGCGGACTTGGCAGAATCTATTAGCAACAGCATTAATTCTTTTAATAAAACACAATACACGGTGGTAGATGGAGTTGAGGCCACTTTCAATGAAATAGGGTCCACCGGAGATCAGCAGTTTGTACTGCAACAAGCTGGGTTTACCGAGGTTTACACTAAAGAACATGCTGTACAGGGGACTTTATTTACTGACGGCGTTTTGACATCTCTTGTTAATTGGGACGAAGATCCTGCATCTAAAACTCTAAAAAGGCTGTATTTTTCTAAGGACGCGACCAACATGGAATCGGGGATGCTATACTCTCCTGAAGAAGCCACTGCTGTCTCTGCCACGCCGGTAAGTGATACCCACGTAGCATATTATTTAAATGTTCTTGTAGATGAAGAGATTGATAGTCAATTGTTCAACAAGTATCAAGATAAACTCAAAAACATGAGAGTTGACAAGTTGCTAAAACCCGAAGTACAAACAAATCCCAACAACTTTAATATTTACGGAGATGATACGGAAGATCCGGGGAGTATTTGTTAATGGCTGTAATGCAAACGGCAGGATCTGGACCTTTTCCAGAGATGGGAGTCAAAGAGATATGCTTGTTTTCACTTGGACAACAAACTAAGGTCAAGCTTAAAGTTGTGTTAAAAGACAGAGGGGACAAGTTTGTTAAATGGTTCACAAAGTCCTCCAAAAAAAATCTATATTTAAAAGTTGTACAGACAACTGATAATGATGCTCTGTCTGAAATTATGACCGAAAAGACTTTTGTATCCAGTCAGGAACTAAAACAAATAACCACAAAAACAAAGACTGAGCAGATTTTAAACATCGGATCAGAACTAGCGGATATGGGCCTCAAGTTCAATGTCACGCAACTTCAAAAATTCTTTGTAAGACAAGAAGCTGGAGGTAAGCTCTACGAGATTCCGTTAGAGCTTGAATTCCTTGTAAACACTACAACCCCCGAAGATCTATGCTATGTTTTAATTCCAAAAATAACAGGCAAGACTTTTAGTGACAGCAACACCGGCCTGTACTCAAGTAGTAACCAACTAAACTCTTTGATAAAAAAAGAGGTTGTTTTTGATGGCGGCGCGCTTACGAAAGATTCTAAAGTCTATTTGATGAACCAAGGCGAAAAAGGAATACCCGTAGCTTGGACAGGGGCAGTTCATTTTATGGGCGAGAACAGCACTTCACCAATGACTGGGCTATATCATACGGGACAAAATAAATATTTAAGCGTGGGCACGGTTCCAAATACAAAGATAAAAGACTTTAGAGTCTTGAAGCATGTCTCGAACATAAACTTTTCAAAGCCTATGCCTGCGAGTGAAACCTTTAAGCCTGCTATTTTTTCTAAAATTTATCTTTCAAGGACTTACTACGATACAACGACTGGTTACTTTTCGGTCAACGTAAACAACTTACTAAAAAAATACATATCCTTTTCAAAGCATTTCAATGATTCGGGCCTGAACTTAAAAGACTTCGCGTCATTTAAATCTTTTAAGCTCGTCAGAAGAAAGGTACAAATAATAGACGGAGAGACAATTCCTGTTGGGCCGAAAGAGGTTGTTAGAGAATTTAAAAATCCTGATAAAGCATTAACTACGGGTGCAGAGGACAATAAGTTCTCCTCGGTGGGAAATACTTTTAATGATAAAAGGTCTAATAGCTTAGTAAAAATGTTTGACTTTCACGACGAACTAGACCAATCAGAGGGCGCAAAATATCAATATGGTATTGAAGGCACTGTTGTAGACTTGACAAGCATCAAAGCAAACGCTTTAGTAAAGCAATTGTCAAAAAGATCTAAGGAGCTTGAAACTTACAAAGTAAACGCTGAAAAGAATTATAATTCCGATTCTGGGTGCTACACCACAAGTTTTATAAATGCCAATCTAAACAACAAAGTTGTTCATGGATCTATCAAAGACTTGGTAACAGTCTTGACAATTGGCAATGGACCGTTGGATATTTCTAGTACGGTGAGATTTTTTGTAAATATGACGTCTCCTGTTTCGGGAGATCCGGAGGGAATAACGGCGCTGATTAAGGCTATAAACGAAACAGCAAGCCGATTACAGAACTATTCGAGCGCATACGTCTCTAAAAAGCCTGGTACAACGTCCGGCAGTTCGACTAAAGCAAACAACAAGTCACCAAAAAATGTGAAAGAAATTAGCTTTTCTCATTATTTTAAAGATGTTATTAATGCCGATTCCACATATTATGGTTATGAATTCTTATCTTCGGCTAACAAGCTTGCCAACCTGACAGCGCAGCCTAGCGTATCGCCGATAAGATATATGCCTAGTCGTGACGTGAAGAGGCAAGAGTTTTTGGATAGGGTCGAACTAGAAACAAATAAGTATTTTATACCGGATGCCGCGAGCGACGCCGGGAACTTTTCAAGCACCCTTATACCCCTGGCTGGCGGCTCTAGCGTAAACCCGGATGATTCTATTGAAAATACGAAATATTCTTTCTTGACTCCTGCTGTGATAAAAATGGCACAAATTAAAGTTAAGCAGAAAGAAACGCCCGGAGGAGAAAAAAAGAATCTTGCTCTCATCTATAATTCATATGACGATAAGCCTGCTTTTGACAATTTAAATGTTGATGTCACAAGCATTGATTTAGATGAATACAATCAGGTTGCATCTAAAATTGTAAAGTTTAACCAGACCGGCAAGGTTTTTTCTGAAAACTCTGATAACAGCAAAAAAGCAACTGACTTGGTTATGAAAGAATTTTTTGGCAACTCTGGTGTTACAATTAAGACATCTGATAAAAACGCAAAGAAGACTTTTAATATTATTGATGTTGACTCTACAACAAAGAAGTCTTTTTCAAATATCAAAAAGGACTTGTTAAAAAAGAAGAAAAGCAAGCAATCCTTGTTTATGTTCTCTATCGCGGCGGATTCCTACTTAGATTATGACAACGACAGTATGGAGCTTTATAACATTAATAGCCCCAAATCTGCCATAAGTAAAAAGGGCTTTGCCCCGGACAGTTCCCCGGAGCAGATTACAAAAGCAGTTCGGCTTTTACCAAACCAAGTAAAATCCTTAATGTTTAACGCCATTGAATCAAGTGTGGTTAAGAAAAATAATTTAGGCAATGAGAACAATTCTCTAAACACTTCTAAAAACTTTGGTGCATATGCAATGTTATACAAAACCATGGTCATTATAGAATATTTGTCCGGATATGAACTGGACGAAAACGGAAGTCCGGATTTGAAGAAAGAAGTCTGGCGAGCTTTAGATCTTGCTAAGCTGTCTGACACTACTGTTGAAAATACCCTGTGTAGAATGACAAGATACGAGATACAGCAATTTAACATCAAAAAAATCAATTTGTTAGATCTTCCTATTTATGATGAGTACTTTAAAATTGTAAATGAAAATTTTGACCAAGGACAGACAGGCGGAATTCAATCAATGTCCCCACAGCAGGAAGAGACAATAAGCGCAATTGAGGCGGCAATCAGCCCGACAAACAGCGATTTAATTGGTGGGAATGTTAGGGTGATGCCAGAGGACACGTTTACACTGTAGGAATACATAAATGAATTTATCAAGCATTGCTAAAAAAAATTGTTACTATAGTTTAAACTGCGTTGGATCTGCAACTGTAGACGCATTTAAAATAGAATTTAAGTCCTACTACACTTCTCCAAGTCCTTTTGGAATTGCGACGGTTGAAGAAGTAGACCTGCCTCCTTTGGACGGGAACACGACACAGACTGACATGTCTAGCGGATACTCCGAAAAATTCCAACATGTGGACGCGGTGTACCTCGACGATTCAGGCGCAGGCTCTTCGTATGAAACACCAACTTTAGATAAGAAAAAATCTTCTTACTGGGAGTTTTACGAATATGATCAGACGGTAGTTATAACGCCTGACAACAACATGGCAAAAGCTGGCGTGATAGAAACTTCTTTTGAAACTTTTGTTATTGCTTTAAGGACTAACTGGTTATCATTTGAAACTGTTGACGATAATAAGGTGTTAGTTACTCCACAAGCACAAAAGCTAGATATATATTCTTTGCCTTACAGCTTGGCATCTCCAACTGGCTATAACATGAATATAGGTGGACCTGAAGGTGCCGCTGAGGACCAAGCAGATATCGACCTTGAGACAATTGTAGCTGCTGCAACCGCCGGAACAACCGAAGGCTCAGCGTACGCGTTTAAAGCAGTAGGCAAGGACGAGGCTAGCTACATAGAGGACTTTTCTTTTGAATATGACACCCCCTATACTAAAGACGGCATCACTGCTTCTGGAATAGAAGGCAAAGCTCTCGACGCAGATGTCAAGTTCAGATACCATTACTATCTCAAAGATTACGAGGATGCGGTTAATAGGTTGTCGGATGTGTCAACTAGTATATCAGAAGTAGCTGGCTTAGGAATTGGATTAAAAACTAACGGCGATAGAGTAGAGTTTTTATTGCCAAGCCCTTATGAATATGAGTATGCAAATTTTGTTTTAGATAATCCTTACTATGCGAATATTTCTTCTGGAAATGGCAATGAGCAGGTCAGCCCCCTAGTGGACACGACAAAGAATGTTTTAAACTCTATCGCTGTCTTTAACGAACTATATGGGACGGACTACGTAGACTACACTAGTCTTGGAGGAAAGATATCTTTTGCTCTGATAAAGGACGGGGCTGTTGTTGACTACCTTAGAGAGTGGTCTAAGATTGCAAGATGGTACCAAGAAAAAGCAGCGCAATTTGAAAACAAACAAGTAGAATATGTAGGAGAGGGGGAAAATACGCAAGCACTAGTTTATGAGCACTTTAGTGAAGTGGCAAAAAACAGAAACAGATTTCTGGCAGAAAGCGCCAAAATAGACACGGAAGATCCGGGCGGGCTAAAAATACCGGGAGTGCAAACTAACGTCCCCAGTGCCCCGGACGCTTTAAATTCCCTCTTAAATAATGCTACGTTTGACTATTTTAATTTTAATCATCCAGATATAGAGAAATATTTCGGAGACCTAGACTTTACTCTTAGAAATTCTCTTAACATCGGACAAGAAAACTCTAAGGTACAAACTACGGCAGCAGCTTTTCCGATGAGCGTTGAAATAAAATTTAAATATCCAATACTTACGCTATTTCACCCTCTAGCACAAAGGACAAAAGAGTGGCTCCCAAACAAAGTTAATACTGATTTGGGTTTTGGCGGCTCCTTAACTCTTGAAAAGCATGGGGGCCTCATGCAAAAAATCATGGCTATGAATTTAGCAGATCCGTTCATGCGCCATGTAGTTAGCGAAATAGACGTGCCTAGTGGTGGCCCGACCCCAATTAATGAAAAGATGGATGATCCGACCGTCCTATCGGCGATAGCTAGAACACCTAATTTTGCCAAACAAACAAAGATACTACAAAAAGAACAATATGGCTATAGGACTGATTCTATAAAGCTACACTCTGCAAAGCTAGACACGATCGTAGAGAAAATGTTTACCTTTGCTTATTCGTCTGAGAACGAAGAAAATCCTATGGGTGGACTGAACACCATGAGAAGAACATCAAAAACGTTTTTTTCAGATAGAGCGGAGGATTTCTTTTTGCCGATGGAACAGGAAAAGGCACTAGATTTGCTATTAACAGTTAGAGACCATAAAAAAACGTATGAAGACATAGGCGAAGACAAAGGAACAAGAAGAGACTTTAAAGATATTCTAGAGGGAAAGAAGTGCTTTGTTGAAACGTTATTTTTTGGAATTGAAAAATATGAAGTCACGAGAGATGATAGAGGCAGACATGTTCCAATTAATAGAAGTAACTCTGTTCAAAGGTTTTTTGTCACACCTCCTCCTTTGGCCGGAAACGGAAATACAGACGAATACGTTAGATACGTTGACACACAAGTTAAGTACGGAAAAAAATATGTGTATCAAACATTTGCATATGTTCTCGTATATGGAACAAAATATAGATGTAGCGAGATAGCGGAGACAGCAAGGGCCTCTAAGCTAGCGGTAGCTGTGTACGGAGATGAAGTAAATGCTCCGGTACCGGCATTTGAAGTAACATATCAAACTAGTCCGGCGTATAAAATTTTTAAAGTACCGTATCATGGTATTGATTTTGAAGACAAAGGTGGAGTTTTCTTTCCTACAACGATAAAAAGTAATCCTCCAACAGCACCCTACATGAGCGTGGTCGGATACAGAGACGTAAACGATAAGATTTTAATTAATATGCAGCCTAGCTCCGGCGATGTTCTACAGTTCCCAATATCAATAAAAGAGGACGAGAAGTTTTCTTACGAAATAGATCCTGCCGATATATATTATGGCAATTCTCCATCGGGCATGGTTAGGTTCGCAGCAGACGATAGGATTGGCGGCTACAGGATTTATAGGTTAGACACGCCCCCTTCTAGCTACGAAGATTTCAAAGATGCAACAATTTTTGAAATAGATACGGACCAAGGTTCTAGCCTAAAAGATACAATAAGACCAAATGTTAGATACTACTATACGGCAAAGTCGATTGATATACACGGCATGTATTCAAATCCTTGCCCTGTAATGTCTGTAGAAATAGTAGACGAAAAAGGATTGATATATTCGGTTATAGAAGAATACCAAATGAATATGAGTAACAAGAAGACTAGAACCAAAGCAGGAAGAAAAGCGGTTTACATCTCTCCAGACATAGACCAGATAAAGATTAGCGCGAATACAGACCCAGAGAACCCAACGTTGGGAATCAAAAATAAATCAATCTTTGGCAAGAGATTTAAAGTAAGACTTACGTCTAAGAAGACTAACAAGATGGTTGATTTTAATGTTCGATTTAATCAAGTAGATGAAAACAAGAAAACTTTAGAAAAAACTAATTTTACTACCAAAGAGTTTTTGCCAAAGCATACTCTTTATTCTGTTTACGGAGATCTTTTGACCCCTGACTTTGATTTGGCTCTAGCGGTATCTGGGGCTGAGCTTGAAGAGCAGGTCGATACCAAGAGCGAGGAGACCAGCGGAGCGCCGGAAGGGATGGGTTTAGTAATAAAGAAGAAGGTAGTCCAAAAAAGCAAATATCCTGCAACTCCTCCAAAGACCAAACAAGAGGCCGAGGAAGGAACTGAGCAAAAGAAAAAGCCAACATATGCGGATAGCGAGAAAAACGAAGATAAAAAAGTTAACAATACGTATACAAGCGGTAGATGACAATAACTTTATTTTCAGACACATAGGGTATAAATTAAATTTAAATGCTAATTATTATGCAAGGAGACAATAGATGGGATTCTTAGACAATTCAGGGGACATTATTTTAGATGCTGTCCTAACCGATACAGGAAGGTTTAGAATCGCAAGAGGCGGTTTTAAAATTACTAAGTTTGCTTTAGGTGATGATGAAATTAATTATCAACTTTATAGAAACTCAAACCACCCGGATGGGGCACACGCAAGCGGAAGCGCTTATTATGATCTACAAATCATGCAGACGCCTGTCCTTGAATCTTTTACGAATAACACATCTTTAATGCACTCCAAGCTAGTCTCGTATCAGTCAAACGACTTATTTTATTTGCCAGTTACGAGACTGAACACCGTCGTACAGCCGAACATTCCAAACGCAGCGCACATGGATTCACAAGGCTTCATTGTCGGTGTTGATGCCGCTACTCAAGATTCTATAGCTGATAAGTTTAGCAGTCTAGAGGGTGTCTTAAAAGGGGCAACGCCAGACGGCGCTAAGTTTATTAGGCTAGATCAAGGCCTTGATACTACTGAGCTACCAGCAACCACGGCGCTAGACATTGATCTAAGAGAAGATCAATACCAAATTCAAATAGATAACAGGCTGGCGCAGCTAATCAGCCCAGACGGCAGCCTAGTGGCAACTCCATCTTTTATAGATGATGATAATATAGCCAACTATTACTTGTCGGCGGGCACTGACACTTCATACGTCACTATAGCCAGTCCCAAGGCAACAGATTCTGGAACGCTTAATGATTTTGGAGTATCGGGTCCTCGCGGCACGGTGTTAAGATTTTCACTAAAGTCTTCGATCAATCTCAATACGTCAACATATCTTTATGACTTGATTGGTAATGCCACCAATTTGACTGTCGGCGGTCAGGAATATAGAGTAATCGATACTACGGTTAGAGTGATCGGAGTATCCACGGGCTATAGAATTGATATTCCAATCAAGCTCTTGAAAAAGGCATAAACAATAAAGTAGGAAACAACTATGGGAACATCTTTTAAAAATATTACAGCGGACGACGTAACTACTACGAGAACGCTATTACATGAAAACATACCGCTCACTGGTACGCTGGTCTCCGGCACATACGGTATTAATGGCAGTCCAACAGCATTTCCAAATGAAGCAAATATTAAAAATTATTCTCATGGCATGTTCCAGTCAGTGTACGATTACCCGTACTTAAGCTCTTCTGCGAATCACATTTTTGATATCACAATTGGGTACTCGTCGGGTTCGGCAATAGCGGCGTCTACTAACTCCCAGCATGAAAAGAAGCGTAATATTTATAACCAGATGGCACAAGTGCTTATGGGCAATGATGTAACTGGAGCTATCCAACTTTTCGACGAAGACGGAGATATCACTGGGGGCGGAACAAAGCTCACAAGTTGTATTTTCTTAAACTTCTCCAGGTTGCTTACAAAAGATGAAATTAAAAAGGGTGAGACAACGTTACAGTTCTTGACTGGTGGTCATCTTGTAACAGGTGCCTTGAGCGCCGGTAGTCTTAGAACTCTTGTAGATGCAAGCGCTAGTACAGACTACAGAATAAACTCCCCCGCAGGAGAGTATGGAATCTTATATGAGCAGCACACAACTAATCCATATGGATTGATTTACTATCAAGCAGGCATTGCAGTTTTAACTTCTTCTGTGTTTAGCAATCTAAGCGCGTCAGCCGAAAGTGCTACTGCATACAATGCCTCGCAGGCGAGCACATCCCCTATTAACTCTGACTTAAATGCGGCAGTACTGCATGTAACGGGCGTGTTTACCGGATCTACCATTAGGCAGGCGGCAGATCAGATTAGACATAGAACTCATAATATATCGTTCAACAATACGACAGAACTCAATTCTACAATTTATTTCTGTAGAGCGAATCATAATGAGTTTAACTATAGTTCTAACCCAACTTATCTGAGCGCTAGCAAGGTATTTGTTAAGGAAAATAATTTAGACGTTCCGGTGGCCTATGCCACTACTGTTGGCCTGTATTCGGCTGACAACGAATTGATGGCTGTCGCTAAGCTGTCCGAACCTCTTAAGAAGACTCCAAATAACGAGATAACGTTAAAAGTCCGCTTAGATTACTAAATTAGACACGAATACTATTTATATTAAAAGGATTCTGGTGTGTCTTATTATAGGTTTGGAAAAGATGATCTGTTTTATTCAAGACTAAAAACGTTTCCTAAGAACGAATTTTGGATAACTGCAAGCAATATCTTCTTAAACAATGAGCAGAGGTTTAGAGGAAAGCTGTATCCCGGTGCGGAAGATTATGGAGGATTGTCAACTGGAAGTGGAGGCATTGTGCTTCACCTTGGTAATTCCGCAGACCTTAGCAGCGGGTCTATTAGTTTATATGAAATGAACGTTGACAGACCGTTTCTTAGCACAGTAACAGCCTCTGTCGTCAAGAGCGGCGAGCTTGAATCTTTTAAAACAGTCACCACTAGCTCTTTTAACGAATCAGAGTACGGAACGATTTTTTCTACGCAATACCCGCTTAGCTCAAGTATCTCGATCCAATTTGTTTCCGCCAGTAATGGACTGGCGATTGCGGACAATAATGCAACCTCCTCAACGGCAAATCCACCAGATACCAGGGGCTACAAGCAGCTAGCAGCAGTTAGCACAACTAGGCATGTAGATGCTCTACGAAATATTTTTGATAACTACACAACCCTTAGCCCGCACTATCAGTTTTCTAGTAGTAAAGGAAACGACACAGGCTGGGAAAAAGATAAGCAAGCGATGTCTTTTATTAACATCCCTTCTATATTCTACGGCTCATCAATAAACAAAGGGAGCGTGAGGCTGCGTTTTTATATCACCGGCACATTGCTGGGAGAACTAAAAGATGAAAAACAAAATGGAGAACTTATTCAAGTTGGCCCTAACGGAAGCGGTGGTTCTGGCAGCGTTGCTGGTCTTGTTTTATATAATGAAGGAATAATTACTCTAACTGGTAGCTGGGATCCTTCTAACGGATCTGTTACGGGATCGTTCTTGGGCGCTGACGCAGATGACCGAGCCCCTGCATGGAAGTATTTTGGCCTCTTGGGGACAACAGGGTCTTCCGTAGCAACCGCTAGCTATCACATGGAGTTTGAGGGAGTCAACTATGTCCCCACAATGACAATGCATGCACTAGCTCCAAGGGGTGAATTGAACCATTCGAATAATCCTACCTTTGTGAAATATAATTTTACATCGGGCAGTTTTAGCTCGGGCTCGGGGGTAACAACCGGAAGCGCGACTTTCATACAGAATCCAAACATAGAGTCGGTGGCTATTAATAGTAGTTCTTTTTCAAGCCATTCGGCTTCTTATGAGAGCACAACGTATATATCCAGAATTGGCATATATGATGACTTTGATAATTTAATTGGAGTGGCCAAACTAGCAACCCCTATTCGTAAAAGAGAAAAGGACGAACTAACGTTCAGACTTAAATTAGATGTTTAATTGTGATATAGTGTTTTAATGATATTGGGGCTGGACATATCAACTAGTATTACGGGCGTTGCCTTACTAGAGAAAGACGGGGCGTATTTTTCAACTTTATCTTGGAATACAAAAAAGCCTAAAGATCTTTTTGAAAAAGCCAAAATTATACACAATTTAGCTTTAGAGTTAAAAGACGAATTGGGCGATACTAAAGTAGAGAAGATTTTTATAGAGCAATCCCTGATGTTCCTTAGCTCTGGTATGTCCTCGGCAGGCACCATTACAAAGTTAGCTAAGTTTAATGGAATGGTCTCCTGGCTGATATATGAAGTCTTTGGAGTTACGCCGGAGTTCATCGGTGTAACATCAGCCAGAAAGGCATGTGGAATTAAAGTTCCAAGAGGCAGGAAGGGCAAGGACTGTGTTATGGAATTTCTACTTGACACAGAGCCTCGCTTTCCGGTAGAGTACACTCGTCATGGGAATCCCAAGCCTGAAGCTTTTGATCGTGCTGATGCCTTGGTGATTGCAAAGGCCGGTTATACTCTATGTCGGACAGAAAAAAGCTAAAGATACTTGGTGATATATTAGGGTCGTTCTATCGATCTGGTGACGAGCTTTTATTTCATTGCCCTGCCTGTGACCACCACAAGAGGAAGTTGTCCGTAAACATAGACAAGGATGCTTTTAAATGCTGGATATGTGATTGGTCTGGACTAAGCGTTTATAGAGTAGTCAGAAAGTACGGAACGTATTCTCAAAAAAGTGAATGGAGATCCTTTGGCGACTTTGTTGATGTTAGCGATTTCTCAAGGGATTTGTTCAGCAAAGAAGAATCTTTAAAGATTCCGCAAATAGTAGATTTGCCTGTGCCCTTTAAGTCGCTAACGTCCTCTAAAAAATCGTATGCATGCAGACCAGCGCGTACCTATCTGAGCAGCAGAGGAGTAAGCCAAGAGGACATCCTTCATTGGAAAATAGGTTATTGTAGCGATGGAGAATACAAAAATAGGATTATTTTGCCTTCTTTCGATGAAGACGGGCACTGTAACTATTTCATTGCTAGAACGTACACACAAGACTATATGAAGTACAAGAACCCTCCAGCGAGCAAAGACATTATTTTTAATGAACTTTATCTTGAATGGGACGAAGAGTTGATGATTGTTGAAGGGGTCTTCGATGCAATAAAAGCAGGAAAGAATTCTGTTCCGATTATGGGATCAACATTGAGACAAGAGTCCAGGTTGTTCACAAAAATTGTAGAGAATGACACTCCGATATTGGTAGCCCTCGACCCGGACGCGGAAAAAAAATCCATGAGACTAATTAAAGATCTACTGGATTATGGTATAGAAGTTAGGAAGATGGATGTCTATCCATATCAAGATATCGGAGAGATGCCCAAAGAGGAGCTAGATATCCGCAAGAAAAACGCGGAGTTTATCAACCCCTCTAACTATTTATTGAGGAAGATCCAAAATGTATAGGAGACCTCTCAATGAAAATAACAAAATCAAAACTTAGACAAATCATTAAAGAGGAAATAGAAGAAGTGGTATTTGGAAGCAAGATAGGCTTTTCTTTTAAAAGCCCGCGCCCGCTAACGGACAGCGCTATATTTGGTGAAAAAGAAGAAGAGGTTAGCGAGTCGCTTTACTCGGGCACTGCGATGCCTGAAGATATAGATGCAGTAAACGACGCTCTGTATCTGCTTGGCAACGTAGAGAGAACTTTGGAGAATGAAGAGGGCGCACCCGCCAGGAGAGCCCGCAAAGATGTCGCCTCCGCAGCAGACTTAATTCAGAAGGCCCTGGGGCACATGGAGCAGGGAGAGCTTCAATTTACTGCCATGCGCAGAGCAGCTTTACAGAAGTCGCGTAGCTAGTTTTCTTGACATTAGAACCTTGGTGCTGTATACTCTAGCCAGCACAATCATGGAGGTTGTATGAGGTTCGCTCATTTTGGGGATACCCACATTAGAAATCTGAAATACCACAAAGAGTATCGAGTGGTATTTGAGCAGATGTATAAGAAGCTTCGAAGGTTGAAGCCTGACGCAATTATTCATTGCGGCGACATCGCCCACACAAAGACACAGATCTCTCCCGAGTTTGTACAGATGTGCTCGGACTTTTTTAAAAATCTTGCGGATATCGCACCGACCTATATTATATTAGGCAATCATGACGGCAACCTCAAGAATAGTAGTAGGTTGGACTCTATTAGTCCGATTGTGGAGTCTCTTAATCATCCTAGCTTGCACTTGCTTAGAGAGGCACAAGAAGTAGTTCTTGATAAAAACTTTGCTTTAAATGCTCTTTCTATTTTCGATGAGGACAATTGGGTAGAGCCTAGTGATCTAGACAGAGTAAATATCGCTCTTTATCACGGCTGTATTAAAGGGGCAATGACTGATATCAATTTTCTATTGGATCACGGAGATCATCCAATAGATATCTTTCAAGGATTTGATTTTGCTTTTCTTGGTGACATACATAGAACTAATCAAATCCTAGACAGCGAGGGCAGAGTTAGGTACTGCGGCAGCACAGTGCAGCAGAATTTTGCAGAATCAGACGACAAGGGGTTTTTGATTTGGGACATCGACAATAAGCAAGACTTTAAAGTTAAACATTACGCTTTTAACAATCCAAAGCCATTTGTTACAATTGAGTTAGACAGCAAGGGCAAGATTGCCAGCGATTTAGAAATCCCAGCAGACGCTAGAGTCAGGCTCATTGCCAGTTATAGCTTAACACTAGAGCAGATGCGCCGTGCGATTGATGTTTGTAAAACTAGGTTTAAGCCTGAGTCTGTTACTTTTGTTAACAAGGGAGACGTAGAGCCCTCTGCGGAAGAAGTGACCGACTGTATTGTTCATGAAGATCTAAGAGATATCTCTGTTCAAGAAGAAATTATCGAAGAGTTTTTAAAAGACTATCAAACTGAGCCGGAGACATTAAAAGAGGTTTTCTCTCTAAACAAGAGATATAATGTAGCTGCGGAGCAGTCCGAAGAAGTTGCCAGAAATGTTAAGTGGAAGTTGAAAAAATTCAAATGGGACAATCTGTTTAATTACGGGACAAAGAACGAGATAAACTTCACCAGGCTTAGAGGACTTGTGGGAATATTCGGCAAAAACTATTCGGGCAAATCAAGCATTGTTGATGGGTTACTCTATACGGTATTCAACACTACTTCTAAAAATAATAGAAAAAATCTTAATGTTATAAACCAAAATGAAGACTCTTGCTATGGCAGAGTAGAGATAGACATTGGCAAAGATACCTATACGATTATAAGAGAATCGGAGAAGTATAGAAAGAAGCTTCGTGGCAAAGAGACTGTCGAGGCGAAAACCGATGTGTCTTTTAGTAAAAAGAACAAGACAACTCGTGAAGTGACTGAGATGAATGGGATTGATAGGAATGAAACAGATAAGAATATTCGTCGTGCATTTGGCGATATAGACGAGTTCTTGTTAACTTCGCTGGCATCCCAACTGGGATCTTTGTCTTTCATAGGGGAAGGTTCTACGAAGAGGAAAGAAATTTTGGCTAAGTTCTTAGACCTTGATATTTTCGACCAGAAGTTTAAGCTGGCGAAAGAGGACTCTTCTGATATAAAGGGCGCTCTAAACAAACTGAAAGATCACGATTTTATTGCAGAAATATCCGAGGCAACAACTAACTTAGCTTACAGTGAAGTAGAATTAGATAGGAAAAAACAACAAGTAGAAGATTTAAAGACCCATATCGCTGCTTTAAGCGAGTCTCTAAAGGAGATAAATGATAAGCTGGACACTTCTCAACAAGAAGTTCTTAATATAGACGATATAACCAACGAACTACAGACGGTAGAATCTAGAATAGATTCCGTGAAGAAGGATAATGTTGGTCTAGAGGAATCTATCGATAAAGACAAAGAGATACTCTTGAAAATAGAAGAGCATCTACAGGAGATTGATATTGATTCATATGAAGAGAGGCTAGAAGAAATAGACGCTAAGACTAGGGAACTCTCTTCTCTTGAAAAAGAAATAGAACTGCTGGAACAAAAGGAGACAACTGAGTCCAACAAAATCAAGCTGTTGTCGGAAGTACCATGTGGATCCGAGTTTGCCAGTTGCAAGTTTATTAAAGACGCGTATGGCGCAAAAGAAAAGCTTGAGACAATACAGGTTCAAATGAATGATCTTTCTATTTCCAAGAAAGGCATAAGTCAGGAAGTGGACAGTTTAGATCCGGATGTGGTCAAATCATATTTGAAGAAATATAATGATTTGATTAAGAAGAGGAGAGAGGTGACTGAACGGTCTAGCGACAATAAGGTTTTGCTAGAAAAAAATAAATCTTCTCTTCTAAATGCGATGAGGTCTCACAATGATCTTCAAGAAAAGAAAAAGAGATATGAAGACAACGAAGATTCAATAAAGCAGCTTGAATTGATTATTGAAGCAAAAAATAAGCTAGTATCCAACATTGAACTAAGCGACGAAGACCTGTCGTCCGCGCAGGAAGAGCTATTGTTGCTGTTTAAAAATCATGGATCTCTAGAGCAGAAGGTGAAAAATCTAGAGGAAAGGCAGCAAGAGCTTGAGGAGCTACAAAAAGAATACACCTCTTATGAGTTGTATTTGAAGTGCATGCACAGTAATGGAATATCTTATGATATAATCAAAAAAAGATTGCCAATTATTAATGAAGAGGTTTCAAAAATTTTAGCAAATATTGTTAACTTTGAAGTGTTCTTTGAAGAGGATGGAAGAAAATTAGATATCATGATAAAACATCCAAAGTTTGAACCGCGACCCATCGAGATGGGTTCGGGAGCAGAGAAGACCATAGCCTCTATGGCAATAAGGTTAGCCCTGATAAAAATTAGCACTTTACCTGTTGGCGATGTATTTATTCTCGATGAGCCCGCAACGTCGCTCGATGAAGAACATATGGAAGGATTTGTTAGATTGCTAGAGATGGTTAAGACTGAATTTAAAACAGTTCTACTTATTTCTCATCTTGATACTTTAAAAGATGTCGTAGACAAACAGATAATTATTGAAAAGGATTATGATGGGTATGCTCATGCAAGCTTTTAGGAGAAATGAATGAAGTTTTTTATTGCCGTGTGGCAACAAATAAAAAAAAGACTAGCTAAGATATTTTATAAACCTATTTTTTATCATTGGCTGGCTTGGAATAAATTAAGTCACCTAGTACACTACTCGAAGTATAAGAACGTAGAATTACAGAGAGATCAGCCGCTAACCAAGGTGCAAAGTGTGTTAGAGATGCTGGAGTGGAAGGTGGATGCTTGGAGAGACTTGTTTGATATTCACGGTACTCCAAACTATGTACAGCACATCATAAATGAGAGCCGTGACAACATCTATAAGCACGGGCCAAGAATTAAAATTAAAAGTGGCCAAGTTGACCTGCCGCTGGGTCCTGATGAGTTTTCCATATGGGCGTGCAATGTTTTGGATAAAAACTACTACCCTCGTTTGTTTGTGTTTACTTGGATGGGCGGAGACGGAGAACTCGTTAGCCGCGTGATTTGTCTATGCAGGATGTCAGACGGAAGAATGTTCCATATAGGCAACTGGGGGACATCGAGACCGTTTGTTGATCTACGCCAGTTGACACTGGACATACTTAAGCGGACTGCGGCGAGAGAGGCGATAGGCTGGGCAATGCTCGATAAAAACTTGAAGATTCTAAAAATTGGAAAAGAGATACCAAGTGGAAGTGTCAACTAATTAAGGAAGGAGGCTTACAATTATGAGTGAACAGACAAAAGAAATATTAGATAGAATGATAGCAAAGGTGACTAGTAGGAAGCTATTGGTTTGGTTAACTGCGACAGGTCTTGCCTTGACAGGCAATGTAACATCGGAAGATTGGGTTGCTGTCGCACTTGTTTACATTGGCTCGGAGGCGCTAGTAGACATAGCATCGACTTGGAGGCACGGCAAGTGACGTGGTTTGTGGCCAAGCATGCTTTGAAAAAAGCATGGCTTTGGACTAAATCATATTGGTATATCCCTGCTGTTTTAGCGTATACGCTAGTGCTGTTATTTGTTTTTAGAAGAGACAGTCAAGAGGCGGGCGAGCTTCTTGGTACGACTATAGACAGCTATGAAAAACAGCTAGCAGTTTTAAATAAAACCCATCAAGACGAAATCGACAAAAGAGACGCTGCGCTACAGAAGTATCAACAGGTGTTGAGCGATCTAGAGAATAAGTATGCAGAAGAAGAGAAGAAGTTGTCTGAGTCTAAAAAAAGAACTTTGAAGAGAATAGTTGAAAAGTATCATGATGATACGGAAGGGCTAGCTAAAGAGATAAGTAAAAAATTTGGAGCTACTTATGTACCATAATTTTAAAACAAAAATAATTTCACTATTTATGAGCGCTCTTCTTTTGCTAACACCCTCTGGAGTGTTAGCTACTGAGACGGGGAAGGTCGCTAGCCTTAAAGAGGGACAGCCTGCGCCTTATAGCGGAGTACTGTTCGATGAAACATTCGCGGCGAGACTAATCGCAGAAGAGGAGCACAAACAAATTGAATGTAATCTCAAAATTAAATTCGAGCTTGAAAAGATGGAAGCAAAACATGCTTTGGAAATGGGAAATGTTAAAGCTACGCTTGACTCGCTTAGGTCGCAACATAGTGCGCTTATTAACATTAAAGAAGATGAGATAAAGAGGCTACACACTCTTGCTTTAAAAAATCCAAACGATAACGCAAATTGGTGGTTTGGTGGAGGAGTTGCTGTTGGTATTATTACTTCTATTATTATTTTTTATGCTGCTGTTGAGGTCCAAAAATGAGTGATGACCTGGACTATATTGTGAGGTTAGAAAAGGCCATAAGATTAAAATATGGTGAACAAGCAATTAAGAATCCAAAGTCTGGTTGGGACACAGAAAAAGAAAAAGAATATTTACAACAACTTAAAGCTTTGGCAATAAAAGAAAATAAAATTCAAGAAAATAAAGATAAGGTAGAGGTTGACGGGTTTTTCGTACCTAAAAAACTACTTACTAGAGACGCACAAAGAAATTGTCCGGTTTGTAAAAAATATTCATTCAAAATAAAAGACGATGTTTATATGGCTAAGTATGATGCTTGCCATAGTTGTTTTATTGAGTACATAGAAGGAAGAGAAGATAGATGGGAAACAGGCTGGCGACCCGAAAAAATCCAAGGAGAACAATAGATGTCACAGAAATCGTTAGATATAATTAGAGGAGTCGCACAGGCGGCAGCTAATGCCTATGATGGAGCCTTCGATTCGAATGGAGATCCGATATCTTTAGGTTTAAAAAGAGAAGAGGGGCACCCAGTGCTAAGTTCTAGAGACATGGACGGGTTCAAGGTTAAGATGAGTGGGAACCACCTAATGGTTAACTACCAAGCCGAGATCAAGCTCAGGGACGTTCACAATACTAAGTTTGAAGAAGAACTAGAGCAAACTGTTGCTGATATTGCTAGCTGGCTAAAGAAAGAATATAAGAAAGTAACAGGCGATACTCTTTCCTTAACGCCGGTAGGAGAAGTTGACGCAATTGTTCAAAGCACTTCAAAAGTAAGAGTCTTTGTTAACGCTACAAAGAAGTTTAAAGTTGGTGGCCTTGAAGGGGTTGAGGATAAGCTAGAGCCAAGCGAGGAACTAGTGCAGAAAAATTTTAAGGACTTTTTAAACCAAGGTGGATTAGGCTCAAGAGACGCTAAAAACGTTACAAATTAAGAGCCAGCATGACACACGAGCTAACGAAGAAACAAATAGTTGCTGAGATAGTTAAGGCGGGAAAAGATCCCGTATACTTTATCAACAATTATGCAAAGATATCCCACCCTATGAAGGGTCTCATCCCCTTCAAGGTTTTTGATTATCAGGAAGATCTCCTTAGAGACTTCAATGATTATAGGTTTAACGTAATCCTAAAGGCTAGACAGCTAGGCATTTCGACGATTACAGCGGCCTATATTGTATGGTTAATGATGTTTCACAAAGACAAGAATATTCTTGTCATTGCAACTAAGTTTGGCACGGCAGCTAACTTAGTTAAGAAAGTTAAACACATGATTAAAAACCTTCCGCCATGGATAATGATTACTGATATTGCGGTTGATAATAGAACCTCCTTTGAATTGTCTAATGGTTCACAAATCAAGGCTTCATCTACAAGTAGCGATGCTGGCCGATCGGAGGCATTGTCTCTTTTGGTAATAGACGAGGCTGCACATGTTGAAGGGCTGGAAGAACTTTGGACTGGTTTATACCCTACTCTTTCAACCGGCGGTCGATGTATAGCATTATCGACACCAAACGGAGTTGGGAATTGGTTTCACCAGACTTTTATCGAGGCGGAAGAAAAGAAAAATAAATTCCATTCCGTAACACTACCCTGGGATGTGCATCCTGATAGAAATGACAATTGGTTTCATGAAGAAACTAAAAATATGTCCCCACGACAGATCGCTCAAGAGTTAATGTGTAACTTTAACATGTCGGGAGAAACAGTTTTTGATGCACAAGACATGGCCTTAATACATGACAGAGTTTGTGAGCCAAAATATAGAACAGGCTTCGACAGAAATATCTGGATATGGGAAGAGTTCGATGAATCCCAGCAATACTTGATATCGGCAGACGTGGCTCGTGGAGATGGAAGAGATCACTCTGCCTTCCACATTTTTAAAATTGAAACGATGGAAATTGTTGCAGAGTATCGGGGCAAGCCTACCCCTGACATCTTTGCCAATGTTCTTTTTAATGTTGGCAAAGAATATGGAAATTGTCTGCTGGCAGTAGAAAATAACTCTGTTGGGTGGACTGTGATAACTAAGCTACAAGAAATGGCCTATCCTAATCTTTATTACGCAAGAAAGTCTAGCCATGAGTTTGTTGACGCCACTGTTGCGGAGTCTTCTAGAAACACGATCGGCGGCTTTACGATGTCCAGAACTACTAGGCCGCTTGTTATTGCTAAGTTTGAGGAATTCATAAGGAATAAACTAATTAAAATAAACTCTAATAGGTTGTATAATGAAATGAAGACGTTTGTGTGGCAAAACGGAAGAGCCCAAGCTATGAAAGGATTCAATGATGATTTAATAATGGCTTGTGCGATTGGATGTTGGATAAGAGACTCTGTTTTTGTTACAAATGTTAGAGAGGGTGAATACCAAAAAGCATTTTTAAGTGCGATGACTAGAGCAGATACTAAAATGAATACGACAATTCCTGGCATGATTGGACATAAACCTATCAAAGAAGACACTGCTAAGGAAGAGTATCAAAAATTTGGCTGGATCTTGAAGGGATAAGACATGGTTACGAAAAACACAAAAAATAATAATCCGAGAAACGCAGCCAGTGAGTTATTTAAAAGACTCACAAGGCTTTTGTCTGGTCCTGTTGTGGATAGGAGAAGACAAGCGCCAAGAAGAAATAAAAGAAGACAGCTAGATAAGTACAAGTTCACCTCAGCCTCTGGGCAGCAGTTTAAGAAGGCTAGTGTTAATCCGTATGAATCCCTCCAGTTAGACTTTATGGCCACCCAAAGTAGGCTGGATAGATATGTGGACTTTGATCAAATGGAATATACACCGGAGATCGCGTCAGCTTTAGATATATATGCTGATGAGATGACAACATCTAATACGTTCCATCCGATGCTTAGAATCAAAACCCATAATGAAGAGATTAAAGGGATCTTAAGCACGCTATATAATGATGTGTTAAACATAGAGTTTAGTCTGTTCGGATGGTGTAGAACCATGTGTAAGTACGGCGACTTCTTCCTCTATCTGGATCTTGACGAGAAGGTTGGGATTAAGAATACCATAGCGCTGCCGGTTGGTGAGATAGAAAGGCTAGAAGGGGAAGACAAAACCAACCCAAATTATGTACAGTTTCAGTGGAACTCTGGGGGCATGACTTTTGAGAATTGGCAAATTTGTCATTTTAGAATTTTAGGTAATGATAAGTTTACTCCGTATGGGACTAGCGTTCTTGATCCTGCGAGAAGAATCTGGCGGCAATTAATTTTGTTAGAAGATGCCATGATGGCTTACAGGATTGTTAGATCTCCCGAAAGAAGAGTTTTTTATATCGACGTTGGTAGCATCGCACCGCAGGATATTGAGCAGTACATGCAAAAAGTAATGACTCAAATGAAGAGAAACCAGCTTGTAGATTCTAACACTGGTCGAGTTGACCTTAGATATAATCCACTTAGCACCGAAGAAGATTACTTTATTCCGGTAAGAGGTGATACTTCTTCCAAAATTGAGACGTTGCCTGGTGGCACCTACACTGGCGACATAGACGACGTAAAGTACCTGAGAGATAAACTTTTCTCTGCTTTAAAAATTCCCGCGTCTTATTTGTCAAATTCAGACGAGGGGTCCGGGGAAGACAAAACAACTCTAGCTCAAAAGGATATTCGCTTTGCTAGAACTATCCAAAGACTTCAGAGGTCTGTGATATCTGAACTAGAAAAACTAGGTATTATTCATCTGTATACGCTTGGCTATAGAGGGTCGGATTTAATATCTTTTGAATTACAGCTAAACAACCCCTCTAAGATCGCAGAACTACAAGAGCTTGAGCAGTGGAGAACAAAGTTCGATGTAGCTAACGGAGCAACGGATGGGTATTTTAGCAAGAGGTGGATATCCGAACATCTGTTTGGACTGGCAGAAGAAGAGCTTACTAGAATGCAAAGAGAAATGTTCTTTGATAAGAAATTTGAAGCTGCTCTTGAAGTTGCCTCACAAGAGGTGGCTGAGCAGGGCGGCGGACTAGAGGGTCTGGGCGACGCCGGGGGAGACCTGGGCGGAGCGTTCGGCGGAGCAGGAGACGCCATGGAGGATATTCTTGGAGGCGAGGAAGGAATAGAAGACGAGGTAGATGCTCCGGCTGAAGAAGCAGACCAAGGGGCACTACTCGCTGAGCCGCCCGCCGAAGAAGCTCCTGCCAAAAGAGATGATGATGAAAAGATTTCTTCCAAAGGCAAAGTATATATCAAGAGGGGCCACAAGGGCAGCGGAGAAGTTAATCAGAGAAGCATGGCCGGTAGATCTAACACATGGAAATCGTCCGGAGGAAGCCGACTAGCTAGTTCTTCTAAGTCCAACCTATTTAAAGGACATGGAGACTTGTTGGGATTGGGGAGACTTTCTGAAGGTTTAGAAGCTACTTATATTAAAGAAGAGAATAAAATATTTGAAACTACTGAAGATATAAAGCAACTTTTAGAAGGACTTTCATCTAAGAAGGAATCGGAAGTATAATGAAATTGAGACATAATAAAAAAAGAAATACCGCATTTATTTTCGAAGCTCTTGTCAAAGAGATGACCAAGAGCGTTATGAAGAAGAACAGCGACAAGAAGAGAAAGATTGCTGGTATTATAAAAGAACATTTTCGAAGCGGGTCTATTTTAGGTCAAGAGCTAAGACTGTACCAGTCCGTGATCGAAGAAGGATCTTTTGATTCAATTAATACTGCCGAGAGAGTATTGCAGGAAACGAAAAGACAATACAGCTTTTTAGACAAAGAGCAGATCTTTAATGAACAAAGTAAGGTTATAAACAAGATTAACAAAATATTATCAAAGGATGTTTTTACCAATTTTGTTCCAAATTATAAGAGCTTAGCCTCAGCATATCAAATATTTAATCAAGAAATGCCCCCAAAAAACAGGGTTTTGTTAGAGAACAAGTTGCTAGAGGGAATTGTTAGCACCACTAAGGCTGTTGCTGATAAGTTTCCTTCCGATACATTAGTTCTTAAGAATTTTATAAAGAAGTTTAACTCGGAGTATTCCGAAAAATTATTTGAAGAGCAAAAGAATTTATTAAACAATTACATCACTTCTTTTGTCGACAATGGTATAGATTTTAAAATATTTCTAAATGAGGAACTCGGAAGGTTAAAGCAGGAGATAAGAAACGCTAGAGATCTCGAAGAAATCGAGACAAGCCCGGAGATGCTGGATAAGACAGAAAAGGTGCTTGAATTTGTTGAGTCCTTTAGAGAAAAGAAAATAGACGATAAGTCTATAGAAAAGATACTAAAAATACAAAAATTAGTTAGAGAGCTACAAACAGATGGCAATTAATATTACAATAAATAAAGACGTGGGGCTCCTAGCTGCCCCAGAAGTCCCTACACAGCCGGAAAAGAAGCCAGTTGTTGCGACAAGAGAATTAAAGGTAAGAAAGACCCTTTCGGGTGACTTGATTATTTTCGATCATAGAGACATAGATATCGTAGTGATGCCTGATAAGAACAAGATCATGTCTTTTTCCAAAGAATCCTATACAGAGGAGTCTTACCATTCGGCAGACAGGCTTTTTAAATATTTGACGGACAAGGGTATTGTGCAGAGAAGCAGTGTTCAGGGTGGGAATGTCTATTCTTCTCTAGAGGCAAAGATCGAGGAAACAAAAGACTATAATACTACGCAGCTTGCACTATTCACCATTGCAAACTTTATAGAAGAAGAGCGTCCCTATCTAGAATTTGAGGATGATGTAGAAGAAGCTTACGAAGATAGGATGACCGATCCGTCCCCAGAGGAGTCTAGCGAATATGACCCTCGACGCCACTCAGACAAGAAGGGGTCTGTAAGGCCAGAGCTTCGCCCGTATGGATTGTATACTAACTACGTATACTAGGTTGGTTTCTATGGACATTCTAATTTTTATTCTTTGCGCTTATGGCATGACGCAGATCCTCGTCTATGGGAGCATATTCAATTTAATAAGGCCCCAGACAGGGAGGATGGGCGAATTATTTAAGTGCCCTATGTGTGTAGGCTTCTGGGTTGGTGTTTTTCTTTTCGGTATTAACAAGTACACGGAACTATTTAATTTTGAATATAATTTTGTAAATATACTGCTGCTTGGATGCTTGAGTTCCGGAAGCTCTTACATCCTTAATATGCTCTTTGGAGATAACGGTTTAAAATTGGAAAACAGATTGAGATGACAATAACGAAAGAAAATCTTAAAAAATTTATCTTAGAGCAAGTACAGGGTCTTTTAGACCCAGATGCAGCGGACGACAATGCAGAGAAACCGGACAGTTCACAATTAAAGCAAATAAAAAGAGGGGCAAGTACGGGGGGAAGGATGCCGGTAGAAGATTATGTTGAAGCACTAAGTGCCATACTGGCCTCTGAAAAAGTAAGTCCTCAAGTTAGGTTAGAGGCTTTTAGAAAAGTTTTTGGGCAAGGCCCAGGCGCGAGGATACACGCCGAAATAACAAAAAGAATGAAGGAGCAGCCATGAGAAGAAGAAACATACCTGAAGTAAGGCGATGTTGTAAGGGATCTTAGCTATGTCAAAGAAGCTTTTACAAGAGTATTTTCAGTTGTGCCCTGACGGCGTTTGCGCTGTTGAAACATTAACTGAAACTGAAATTAAAAACATGGACAACGGTTCTGTTTATTTGGTAGGTGTATGCCAAAAAGCTGGTACTAAGAACGGCAATGGAAGAGTATACAAAAAGGAAACTTTGCAAAGAGAAGTAGAGGCCTATCAAAGAGCAATCCGTGAGAAACGAGCATTGGGTGAGCTTGATCATCCTGATGACAGTGTTATCAATTTAAAAAACGCATCTCATTTAGTAACAAAGATGTGGTGGAAGGGTGATGATGTCATGGGCAAGATTGAGGTTCTCGACACTCCGTCTGGTAACGTTTTAAAAGCGTTGTTAAACTCTGGCGTGAAGCTGGGCATCTCTTCTAGAGGTCTTGGTTCCGTAAGTGAGTCCAACGGAGTAACGATGGTGGAGGATGATTTCCAACTTATCTGTTTTGATATTGTTTCGGAGCCTTCTACCCCTGGTGCTTATCTAAATCCAACCATGAGCGACACTAAGTCGGCGGATTTAAATTTGTATATAAATGAGCAAAAAGACAAATCTAAAAGGGACATACTTAATGAAACTTTAGATGATATATTGGGAGACTAGACATAGTGAAAGAATCTATTAATGAAATAATAAGTGAAGAGTTAGATCAATTGGAAGAGATTGACATGTTCGGCAAGAAAGCGTCAGCGAACTATGACCGAGCCATGAAGTCCCACCATGATGATCTCGCCGCTATTCACAACCAGCTAAAAGATGCCTTGGGAGATCCCGGCAGGCTGCAACAGGTTGCTAGCGAGATAGTAAAAAAGTTAGCGCTTAAATTCAGAACGACGGATAGATGATGAAGAAAAGTGAATTAAAAAATATTTTAAAGCCATTAGTAAAAGAGTGTATTAAAGAGTGTCTTTTTGAAGACGGAGTTTTGTCTGGTATTATTAAGGAAGTAACTCAAGGACTTTCGAGCAAGACTGTTGTGGAATCTAATCACCAACAGGTTGAGATTTCTGATTCACGACAAAAGATGGCCGAAGAAGAGTATGAAAGACAAAGACAAGAAAGAATAAAGAGGCTTAATGAGAGCGCTTCAAAGCAATTCGGAGTCGATATATTTGAAGGAACACGGCCAGCAGCGCCAGACACAAGTGGCCAAGGAGCGTTGTCTGGGGTGGACGCAGGAGACAAGGGCGTCGACATTGACGGGATCGTTGGCCTTGCTAAGGGCAAGTGGAAGCATTTAATCTAGGAGTTAATAATGGGAAGCCCCATACATGTTGAGGTTACGTTAGATGAAGTCAAAGGCAACGTAACTAGAATGATTAAAAGATTTATAAAAAAAGCGAAGAAGATGCGCATTGTTGAAGAATACAAAGAAAGAATGTATTTTACCAAGCCATCTAAGAAGCGAAGGCTTGCTAAGAAGCGTAAAAAAGATAATGCTAGAAAAGCAGAAAAGAAACGAAAGAACTAAGTACTATTGATAGGAGCAAAAAATGGCTTATGATAACATGTTCAAACGCTACCAGGCGGGAATTCAAAATGTTGGATCTTTCCAGGTAAGCGGCCACCCCTTTATTACTGGTGGGGTTTTCTTACCCGTATCTCATGGATCTATAAAGGGCTCCGGAATGGGCGTCGATGCCGATGATCATCCTCAAGCGGTTGGTACCTTCGACACAATCGAATTTCCAAAGGTAACTAAGACTATAACCATCATTAACACGAACTTTTACACCGGAAGTCAGTACAACTCGACTTTGGGCGACGGCGTGATCCATGTTTACTTTGGTGATGGCGGAGAAGCGCACGCAGCGGCGGGAAATCAGAACAGTGCTATTGCACAAAACCACTACATTACATTGCCAAATACTAATGATTCTATTACTTTAGATATCAAAACTAATAAAGTGCATATAGCTAACGGAGCCGCAGCCAATAGCGCGAGCTTCCAGTTATTAGCCGAGTTGACTCTTATTGAGCCTGGTGAAATGTATGAACTCACTGGTTCTGGTATTAGTGAATTGACTGGTAGTAGCTAATAGAAAACTATTAAAAACGTCACTTTAGCGAAAAAAGCACTATTTATTTGTGACTTAAAATATTTTAGGAGTGTTTACTATGTCATCTATGTTGGAACAAGCAGTCATTGATGCTGCTGCTTTAAAAGAGGTAGCGCTAAAAAATGCTGAAGCTGCTGTAGTTGAGAAGTATTCGTCTGAGGTCAAAGAGGCCATGCGAACTTTGCTAGAGCAAGAAGATGACATGGACCTAGATGATCTCGACACAGACCTCACAGGGGAAGATGACATGGAGGCTGAAGAAGACTCTGTTGTAGATAGTGTGCCGCTAGCCGCTACTGATGGGGAGGATATGTGCCCATGCCCTGACGAGGAAGAAGTTATCGTATTAGATTTCGACGATCTTGCAAAGCAGATGGACGATGAAGAATCTATGCCTGGAGAGATGATAGATGCGGAAGACACCGCTGAAGAGCTTCTTGACGATGAAGGTGAGTTGGATCTAGATGACATAGATCTACAAGAAAGCATTAAGGGCATTCTTGGCCTAGACGAGGCTGGGGCAAAGCCGGACTTCTTAGATCTCGATAAAGATGGAGACAAAGAAGAGTCAATGAAAGACGCCGCAGAAGACGCAAAAGAAAAACTAGATGAGGACGCTGATGACGACGAAGATCAAGATGATCTTGATGAGGAAATCGATCTTTCTGAAGAACAACTAGAAGAGATTGTCGGTGCCCTGGAAGAGAAGCTCACTGTTGATATCGATGATGTATTAACTGGGTGGGCTGGAAGACCTCAGTCGGACCAAAAGCTCGCTGCTGAAAAGATTCTTGCTCATATGCAAGATGATGAGGTTAAGGAAGAGGAGGGGCTTTCAAAAGAAGCAGTAGAGCAGGTCGAAGAATTAATGGAAGCCAAGCGAGAGCTTGAAGAAAAAATTTCCAACATTACAGAACACAATACAAAGCTAACCACAGCAGTGGTGGCTTTAAAAGAGCATGTAGAGGAAGTGAACGCAGCTAATGCCAAACTCCTTTACACAAATCGCGTTTTAACTAGCGACTCCTTGAATGAGCGACAAAAGAATAAAATTGTCGAAGCTATTTCAAACGCGAATACTGTAGAAGAAGCAAAGGTAATCTTTGAGACACTTCAGAGCGCAGTGGGCAGCACCGATAAGAAACAGCCAAAATCACTGAGCGAAGCCGTTGATAGATCTTCTACTCACGTTATGTCTAGCAGAAATTCATCGAAAAGACGTAACAGCGAAGTAGATCCAGCCGTAACACGCTGGCAACTATTAGCAGGACTAAAACAAAAATAATAATTGGAGGATTTTACAAAATGTCTGTTTTAGAAACATTAACTGAGGGCATTGTTAACCGTGACGTCCAGAAGGAAGGTGCTGCACTACTTGATAAGTGGTCAAACACCGGGCTTCTAGAGGGAATTGGTAACGATATTGCCCGTAACAATATGGCACGTCTGCTTGAAAACCAGGCTGCTCAATTACTAAAAGAGTCGTCTGCAATGAGCGCAGGCGATGTCGAGGGTTTTGCTGCTGTAGCATTCCCGATCGTTCGTCGTGTATTCGGCGGACTTATTGCTAATGATCTCGTGTCGGTTCAGCCAATGAGCCTTCCTTCGGGACTCATTTTCTTCATGGATTTCACCTACTCTGACGATACAACACAGAGACTTTCTTACGAGCAGGGCGATTCCATTTATGGTGGTGGCGTTGTTGGTCAGGCGTTGACTGGCGGTGTTAACCTCACTGGTGAGAGTGGCGAAGATAGTTTTTACAACTTGAATAACGGCTTCTCTTCTCCAACAGGTTCCACCTTGTTTGCAGGAGCAGGCTACGTTGTAGTTGCGTCTGGTACTGTTGGAAATCCCGCTGGTACCGTTCCGCACCCACTTTCGCTGGCAGACCAGGCTAAGTTGGACAAGATGGCAAGCCATGACCCGGACCTCAGTGGTTCTGTGGTTGTTGTTTGTGAGATCACCGGAGCCACCGGACTTGCACAGCTTAACGTGGAAAATCTAATCGCCTTAAACATTACACCTGGCGGTGGACAGTTGATTCGACGCACAACGCAGCTTTCTTCGGGTTCTGTCGGAGATTACGCACCGGGCAATGCAGGATGGAAGGCGACGTTCCTTGTTGAGGCGACTGGCTCGCAGACCATGCACGGCACCACCGCTGCTCAGATTAACAACCTAGTCGGAAATGTGACAGGCTCCCTGGCCGACGCTGCTACGTTCCCGATTACCGACAACTTCGGTGGTACACCTACTGCTGATGGGCTCGCTCTCGGTGCTGTTGTAGGCACTACTACATGGGGACTAGAGAATGAGGTTGGCATTCCTGAGATCGACATCAAGGTTGATTCCGTAAGTGTCACGGCGATGACCAAGAAGCTCAAGGCCAAGTGGACCCCAGAGCTAGGTCAGGACCTCAATGCTTATCACAACCTTGATGCAGAGGTTGAGCTTACTTCGGTTCTCTCCGAGCATATTGCTCTAGAGATCGATCGTGAGATCCTTGAGGATCTTGTTAAGGGCTCGACGGCTGGTACACTGTACTGGTCACGCCGTCCTGGTAAGTTCGTTAACCGCGAGACAGGCGCAGGAATTAGTTCTTCAGCAAATGAGGAGCTTCTCGGTGCAGACTTCACGGGTACGGTATCTGAGTGGTACGAGACACTCATTGAGACAATCAATGACGTCTCCGCTAGAATCCACAGAAAGACTCTCCGTGGTGGCGCGAACTTCGTGGTGGTATCACCTGAAGTCGCTAACCTCATGGAGTTCACTTCTGGATTCCGCGCTTCTGTTACTCATGATGAGGACAGAGGAACCGCAGGTGCTGTAAGAGTAGGTAGCCTTAGCAAGAAGTTCGATGTCTATGTCGATCCTTACTTCCCACGTAACGTGGTTCTAGTAGGTCGCAAGGGATCAAGCTTCCTTGAGAGTGGCTATGTATATGCCCCGTATGTACCTCTACAGGTCACACCGACCATCTTTGGTACGGAAGATTTCGTACCACGTAAGGGTGTCATGACCCGTTACGCCAAGAAGATGGTGCGTCCTGATATGTACGGTCTTGTCATCGTAGAAGACCTAATCGGGTAATTTTAGAGCTACTATAGCTTAGAAAAAGGTCTCCACGAAAGTGGAGGCCTTTTTTGTTTCTAAGTCCGAAATGCACATATGGACACTATTTACTCATAGCGCAGGAGACAACATGCATGGCAATGCCCACCCTATCACCAAAACAAAATCCAAGCCCTGTGGTTTTGACCTCCACTGGCTCAACTGCTGAGTCGAGTGAAAACGAGTGGGACAATTCCGCTGGCAATTCTACAAACTACGCGTTTGGTATTTATTTAACCAACCAATACGGTGCTTCCAATAACGATTTTATTTCCGGCGCATCGGATCAAGTAGCCTACACTTATAAGAAGCTAGGCGGAGATGTATTAGATATTGAGTTAACTGTTGGAAATATTTATACTGCTTATGAAGAGGCAGTTTTAGAGTATTCTTATATTGTCAACATACACCAAGCCAAAAATGTCTTGGGCGACTTGATGGGCAACAGAACTGGGTCGTTTGACCAAGATGGCGAAATGAAAACTGGAGAACTCTCTTCGAGTCTTGGAGGGGACAGAGTAGAGCTAAAGATGCCAAGATTTACCTTTGAGTATTCTAGGAGAGCTTCTGATGGAGTTTCTGAAGCTGTTGGTATCGGAGGGGCTTTGCCGGAATATTCCGCGTCGTTCGATTCGGTTAATGATAAACAAGATTATGATTTACAATCAATAATTTACTCTGCCTCAATTGATGGAACCACCGCTGGGAGCCTATTTACAGGATCCATAGGCAAAAATAAAATTACAATTAAAAAAGTATTCTATAAAACTCCCCACGCTATGTGGAGGTTCTATGGCTATTATGGTGGTTTGAACGCAGTAGGAAACATGTCAACGTATGGAATGTTTTCTGACGATTCAACGTTTGAAGTAATTCCTGCATGGCAAAATAAAGCACAAGCAATGGCCTATGAAGATGCCATTTATACTAGAAATTCTCATTATTCTTATGAAATAAAAAACAATACTTTAAGACTTTTCCCTTCACCAACGTCGATGTCCCCGGACAAGTTCTGGGTCCAGTTCACAGTAAAAACAGATGCTTGGGTAGAAGAGTCTGACAAGGAAGGCGGCGCTGATGGTGTTAATAATATGAACACGCTGCCATTTGCTAATATACCATATGCAAGCATTAACAGCATCGGTAAGCAATGGATTAGAAGATTTGCATTAGCGACTGCAAAAGAAATGCTAGCACAGGTGAGAGGAAAGTTTGGTAATACGATACCAATTCCAGGGGACAATGTTAACCTAAACGCAACTGAGCTTTTGTCCCAAGCAAAGGATGAGCAACAGGCACTGAGAGAAGAACTGAAGACAGTTCTTGATGAGCTAACTTATGCGAAGCTTTCCGAGAGAGACGCCACTATACAGGGGAATGTCAACAACACTATGAAGGTGGTGCCGTCTGGCATTTATACAGGGTAGGGGGAGTTAGATGTCTAAATGGAAGCAGCCAGATAGTCCCCCGCCTCCCTTATTTGCTGGGAAAAAAGAACGAGATCTTGTAAAGCAAGTTAATGACGAGCTAATTGAAAGAGTCATAGGACAGCAAATAGTTTATTATCCAATTAGTTTAGAAAAAACTGACTTTCACCCTGTCTATGGAGAAGCGATAAAAAAATCTTTTTTGCCTCCGGTAAGGGTTTATGCGCTAGTTGAGTATGGAGGGAACCAAAGTAATTCAGATGTCTTTGGTATAGATAAGACTTCTACAATAACTGTTTCATTTCACAAAAGAAGACTCTTAGAAGAACAAGACTTATATGTAAGAGAAGGTGACTTTGTGCTATATGGAGAACAATATTACGAAATCACAACGATAACCTGGCAAAGACAGCTATTTGGCCAGATTGACCATAGATTTGAGATTATTGCTAGTTGTACGAGAGCCAGAGAGGGACTATTCAATGTCTGATCCTAAGAACGAACATAAAAGTAAACTTGATTATAGCTTTACGGGACTAGAAGACACTTCAAAGGTGCAAGAAAAGATTTTAGAGCCCTCAACTTTAGAAACTATAGATGAATCTCTATATGATTTTGTCAACGAGCTTGACATCTTTGCTACGACAAACCGAGGGTTTAGCAAAGTCCCAGTAATTTGGACATCAGCGGAGAGAGCTTTTCATATTAAAGAGTCGCCGGAGCTACACGACTTAAACGGAAATATAATTCTTCCTGTTATTTCGATTGTTAGAGGTAATATAACTAAAGATCCTGCAAATCGCGGAGGAATATATGCGAATGCACTCCCACAGAACAAAGAAGGCGGCACTATAACAATAGCAAGAAGGATCAAGCAGGATAAGACTTCGAACTTTGCGAATGCAGACGCCAAGAGACTACACGATCAAAGTACTTTCAAGAGAAAAAATGAAAAAGTTGTATACGAGACAATAACGATGCCATTGCCGGTATATGTTGATGTAGAATACTCAATTTATGTTAGAACAGAGTACCAACAACAGATGAACGAGATAACAACACCATTTTTGAATGTCGGCAGAGGCCTAAATTATTTCAGCTTGGGAGCGAATGGTCACAGGTTTGAAGGCTTTATAGATCCTACACATAATTTTGAAACAAACGCTTTAGACGTAGCTGATCAGGAAAAAACTTTTTTGACTACTATAAATTTAAAGGTAAGAGGCTATCTTGTAGGGAATGACAAGAACCAGGCACCGCCAAAACTTGTTAAAACGCAAAACGCTGTTGAGGTTCGACTACCGAAAGAGCATGTTATTTTTGGAGACATACCGGAAACTACAGACAAGGCCTTTTATAGGGAACAATCCTTAAAAACGAAATAGCCCCAATTTTATTCTTTTCGTCGCTCCATTTACTATTTAATAGAGAATAACCATTTTATTTCATGGGAGAACATTAACATGTCGGTTAAGAAGTTTAAATTTGTTTCACCTGGAGTTTTCATCAATGAGATCGATAACTCCCAAAGACCAAACGAGCCAACAGGAAGAGGCCCACTTATCATCGGTAGAACCGAAAGAGGCCCATCAATGGTGCCGTATCAAGTAAATTCTTTTGCAGAATTTGTAACTGTATTCGGCAATCCAATCTCTGGCAAAACAAACACAGATAGTTGGAGAGATGGCAATTACGGCGCTCCAACATACGCTGCATATGCGGCACAAGCTTGGTTGACAAATAATTCCCCCGTGACAATAGTCAGGCTTCTTGGTGATGAGAATTCCAAAGGCACTGGAACCGGAGACGCATTGGCAGGGTGGAACACAGCGAACGAAATTAAGGCCGCTGGAGCTTCTAACGTTATCGCAGGCGGCGGAGCCTATGGCCTTTGGCTTGTTGATAGCGGTTCCAATATCGAGGATGGCACAGGCGGGTCCTCGAACTTCATGTTCGGCGCGGGCGTTACTGGAACACTAGGGGCGATTTTTTATACCAACACCGGTTGCCCACAGCTAAGCGGGTCGACCGCTGGATACAATATAGCTCCATCTGATGGCATACCTGATGTAACAGGCTCTGCAATTTGGGTCAAGTCTACAGCCGATAAGACCTTTAAGCTTGTTATGATGGATGGATCTACGGATGTGGCGGCTGCGGCTACTGAAACCGTTACATTTAATTTCGATAGAACTTCAAGCAAGTATATTAGAAAGGTTTTAAATACAAATCCGGTATTGACAAACTCCGATGTTTCTTCAGACACGAAGAACTTTTGGCTTGGTGAGACTTTCGAAAGAGAAGTATACAATAGATGCTCTGGCTCCACACAATGGGGAGTTATTTTGCCAATGGCCCAATTCGGAACAGCCAGTAACCAGTGGCAGGAGCATAACTATGGAATGAGAAGATCTAAGACTGGCTGGTTTATTTCCCAGGACGTGAGAACGACTCCGGGGTCCGCTGTGGAAACTAGCAATGTCTTGAGCCCCGTGTATAGTCCAGAAAGCATGCAAAAGCTTTTCAAAATTCATTCATTGGGGTGGGGCGAGTGGAACCAGAACAATCTTAAGATCTCTATCGAGAATGTGTCGGCACCTACCAATAATTCAGACCCTTATGGTCACTTTAGTGTGAGAGTTAGAAAGATAGAAGACAATGATGGTGCTTTGAAGACTGTCGAGCTATACGACAACTGCAATCTTAATCCTAATTCTGAAAACTACATCGCCAAGATGATCGGCGATAGGTACATCGAGTGGGATGAAGACACAAAGCGATACACAGAGTATGGGAATTATGATAATAATTCGCAATTTATCAGAGTCGAAATGAATACTGATGTTGACGACGGAACAACGGACGCCTCGTATCTACCGTTTGGTGTTTATGGGCACCCAAGGTTTGCACCTTGGCGGTTTGTGTCTGGAACGACAGGCCCTATTAAGTTAGCCTCTGCGGCGACCTCTGGATCTGTTGACTATGCCAACACATATATCTCATCCTTTGTAGGCGGAGTAACTTCGTTCATCCCAGGAGGTCAGTATCGCAATGATGCAAACAATTCGGATGCTTGGATTGGCGTTGCTCCGTCAGCTTCTAATAACGTTGCACAAGCAGGGGCGCACGCTCCCTTTGTATTCCCCGCTGTCCCACTAAGGTCTGGGTCGTTAGATGGAAACATCCAGAGCCCAAGACAGGCATACTTCGGTGCAGATGTGCTTAGAAAAGAGGGTGGAGTCTTTTATCTTGACTTTGAAAAATCAACAAGAGATATTCTTAGGGCGCTCCCTGACAGCCATAAAGACAGTGACACTGTGGCAAACCAGCTTGAGTGGTCTTGGGTATTCTCCCTGGATGATGTAAGTGGTACTTTTGGCAATAGTGTATCCTACTCCTCTGGTAGCCGCGCGACAGGGCGCTCAATAACTGCGGGCTCTGGTTCGTGGCAAGATGTTTTGACCGCAGGGTTCAACAAGTTCACTACTGTGCTCTATGGAGGTTTTGACGGTCTTAGAATTGATGAATCGGACCCGTTTAGAAACACGTTTACTACTGACGGGACGGAAACAACTAATTATGCTTACAACTCTATTAAGAGAGCTATTGACTCCGCGAAAGACCCAGAGGTAGTCGATTACAACATCGCACTTGCTCCTGGCGTCACTACTAGCGGATTGACTGACCACTTAATCAATATTTGCGAAGATCGAGGCGACGCACTAGCAATCGTAGATTTGGCAGGAGGTTATGTACCTAGTTCCGAGAATACCACGGCACAGTCAGGAAGATTGGGCAGCGTCAATACAACAATTACCAATCTAAATAACCGTGGCATTAACTCTAGTTACGGGTGTGCATACTACCCCTGGGTACAGGCTAGGGACACGCTAAACAACGCTACTGTTTGGGTACCACCATCTGTTGCCGCATTGGGCGCTATGTCCAACAGTGAAAGAAAGCAAGATCTTTGGTTTGCTCCTGCTGGGTTTAACAGAGGCGGTCTCTCCAAGGGAGACGGAGGCATCCCGGTAGTGGGCGTAGCTGAAAAGCTCACTGCTGAAAACCGCGACAAGCTTTACGATGCAAACATCAATCCTATCGCTTCTTTCCCAAATGAAGGTATCGTTATCTTCGGACAGAAGACTCTTCAAGTAACGCCTTCGGCTCTTGACAGAGTAAATGTTAGAAGATTGATGATCTTTGTTAAGAAGAGCATTTCCCAGATGGCGAATCAGGTTCTGTTCGACCAGAACACGATCACGACGTGGAATAGGTTCACAGGAAAGGTTAATCCGTTCCTAGCGAGCATTAAGGCTAGATTTGGTCTAGATGATTTCAAGGTTGTCCTCGATAATACGACGACTACACCAGACCTAGTTGACAGAAACATTATTTATGCGAAGATCTTCTTAAAGCCAACAAAGGCTGTAGAGTACATCGCTATTGACTTCACAATTACTAATAGTGGAGCGTCTTTCGAGGACTAAAAATAAAACAAATATCTATTTAAATTATAGAGGAGAACTAAAAACATGGGGTCAACTTCATTCTGGTCTGATCAAAGTATTGAGCCAAAGAGAAAATCAAGATTTATTTTATCACTAGGGGGGATCGAGCATTGGATTGTAAAGTCAGGTGCAAAGCCTAGCTTCGATATCAATGTAACGGAGCATACTTATCTTAATCATAAGTTCTACTACCCCGGAACAGTTACCTGGAATGAGATTGAAGTTACACTTGTTGATCCGCTAAGACCGGATTCAACAGCTACTATGTATCAGGTTCTTCTCTCGTCGGGCTATATCCCGCCTACGAGCCAGGGAGAAGCAGAGTCAGGCACGGTCTCTAAGAAGAATTCTACTGCCGCCATGAACAATGTAACCATTTCCCATCTTGGACCGGGCGGAATAGATGATATTCTAGACACATGGACACTAAATAATGCGTTTGTCTCTAGAGTTAACTGGGGTGACTTAAGTTACGAAGATGATAGTCTTGTTGACATCGTTCTCGGATTAAGATATGATTTCGCTACATACGAGACAACAAGTACCCCTTCAAGCGGTATTTAAAGAACTAATAACATAGTGAGGTAAATATGAGTTCAAGCAGGAACGAGGCCCGCATGGGAGTCCCAGAGGACGCCCCACAGCCTCAGACTCAGCAAGGAGATCCTCTCTCTTTTGCTGTTCCTACCGAGTTAGTGGAGATCCCATCTAAGGGTAAATTTTACCCAGAGGGCCACCCGCTGCATAATGTTGAGACGGTGGAGATGCGCTTCATGACGGCGAAGGAAGAAGATATTCTTACTTCTCAATCGTTAATCAAGAAAGGCGTTGTTATCGATAGGCTCCTACAGAGTCTTTTGATAGATAAAAGAATTACACTTGATACCCTTTTGGTAGGGGACAAGAACGCTTTAGTAATTGCTGCTAGAGCGAGCGGCTATGGTAATGAGTATGAGACGAAAGTACCTTGTCCTTCTTGCGGCTCCACTGTCGAGTATTCTTTTGATCTTGACGAAGTTGAAGTAAAAGAGATCTTTTCAGACGACGATCTAGGGATCAGCTTTACGGGCGCGAATACTTTTAGTATACAACTACCAAAGACTGGAGCCACCGTTGAAGTTCGCCCTATGACTGGCGCAGATGAAAGATTTATCGCCCAGCAGGCGGAAAGAAGAAAGAAGAATAAGCTAGCAGACAACGCTTTAACTACGCAGCTAAAGCGAATGATAGTAGCAATCAACGGCGACGCAGACTCTGCAACTATTAATAAATTCGTTGATAGTATGCCTGCTTTCGACTCTAGACATCTAAGAGGCGCTTATACGAAAATTGTTCCTGATATTGACATGCAACAGGAATTTACTTGCTCTGAATGTGGCCATGAGCAAATTATGGAGGTGCCGCTCACAGCGGACTTCTTTTGGCCTCGATAACATATATATAGAAAACGTATATGAGCAGATATTTTTCTTAAAATACCATGGCAATTGGTCTTTCATGGAGGCATATAACCTCCCCATCAAGATCCGCGCTTGGTTTTTGCACAGGCTATCGCAACAGATAGATAAAGAGAACAAAGCGATGGAAAAAGCTACAAAGGGTAAATAATCTGTTATAAACTATTTACTTAGAAGGAGCTTTGTAATGGAAGAAAAGGTATTCGATCTAGGCGCAGCAAAAAGAACTTCGGAGCTAAATGAAGGCTTCTTGGAGACTTTTGGCTATTTTGCTGAAATGGGCCTAAAAAGACTATTCGGATACGATCTTGGTATACCTTTAAAAGTAAAGGGCACCCCTTCGGAAATTAAAGCTTTCAGCAGCGCTCTAAACAGCGAAAAGAAATATATGGAGGCCTACAAAAAGCATGGCCTTACTGATTCTAGAACATTAAACAATAAGACTCTTCTTGATAAAGCGGTGGCTAAATTCCAGAAAGCCACCGGCCTGAAGTGGCCTTTTAAATAGGAGGCTAGCTCGTGGCAGAAGAAGATGAGATAAGAATTGAAAATATAAGTAGAATCAAAGAAGAAACAGAGGCTCGGAAGGCTCTTCTCGATGTGACTCAACAGGAACAGGCTGAGATCGCAAAGCAGATAGCTACGCTCAAGGCAAAGAACGAACTCAGCGACGCAGAGCAGGACACCCTACAAAAGCTTTTACAGGTAAGAAAAGATAATATAGAGATCATGGTAAAGACTCGCGCAGAGCTTGACAAGGCCAGCGAGAAATACCAGGAAGTCACTAATAAAATAAAAGAACTACAAGATGTCGGTAAAACTGCTGCGGATAATATAAAAGACCTCGGAAGAGCTTTCGGAATACCTAAGAATTTTGAAAAAGGGCTTGTTGGCTCTATCATAAAGCTGGGTATGATGAACAGCAAAACAGAGGAAGGTCAAAAGGCGATGCAAGGCTTTAAAAAGAGCTTTGAGGGCACTTTTAGCAAGGCCAATATCTTGATGGCAGCTACAGGGTTTATATTAACCGCTGTGCAAGATGCCGCAATGTTCCTATTTAAGAGCTTAAAAGACGTTGTGATCGCCTTCGATGAGATGAGGGCTTCTGTTAACAAAAACATTTTATCTGGGCAAGAATACGCTCAAATAGCTAAAGAAACATCAGCAGCCAATCTCTACCTCGGAGTTACAGCAGAAGTTGCAGCCGAAAGTGTGTCTGCTATCGCTCAAAACCTAGATTTAGCAAGCGATAGAAACAAGATGTTCGCCCAGGAGTTAACACTCACTGTTTCCAAGATGCACATTTTAGGCGCGGACGCCAAGCAAACCACCCAGGCCTTATCATTCTTCCAAAGAGGCCTTAAATTAAATGCAACAGCCGCGAAGGCTATGACAATGGAAGTCTTCCAACTTTCCCAGGGTCTAAAAACGAATCTTGGAGAGGCGTTCGATCAATTAAATACAGCGATGCCTACGCTAGCGGCTCATGGAGACGACATGATGAAGGTGTTCGAGGGATTAGCGATTCAATCGAGAGCCTCTGGGGCATCTATGCAGACTCTTCTGAGTGTGGCTGGCAAATTTGATGAATTCCGAACAGGTGCGGAGGCAGCGGCAGCTTTAAACAGCATTATGGGAGGAGCGCTGCTCAACTCTACAGAGCTTGTGAGAATGAGCGAGGAAGAGAGATTAAAAACAATCGTAAGCACAATCCAGGCGCAAGGGGTTGCCTTTAAAGACATGGATCGATATGAGAAAAAGTTAATTGCTAGCAAGCTGGGTATCACTGACATGGCAGAGGCAAACAAACTATTTGGAATGAGCATGTCAGAATATGACGAATATAGAAATCAAGTAGATGCAGCAGAAAAGTCACAACAAGCGCTGGCTGACGCGGTTCTAAAAGCGACGCCAATAATCCAACAACTACAGCAGCTTGTGATGGATTTCGTAGTGGCATATGGTGATGATATCGAAGCCTTATTAAGAGGTACTTTGGATTTAGCAAAGAGCTTTATGGAATGGAAGAAGTCAGGGGAGTGGCTCTCACCCTGGGGGGCCGCAGTTGTAGGTATCCTTGGTTCGGTAACAGCCGCTCTGGGGCTCTTTGTCGCAATGGTTGTTAAATTAGCAGCAGTTGCTCTTCCATTAAAACCTATACTTGCAGGCTTGGGCGCGGCTGTCGCGCCTCTAGCTGCTGGTATGGGCCTCGCGGGCGGCACAGCCACA
>TARA_R100001443_G_scaffold56624_1_pt1 | contig 43506 bp, 60 predicted proteins | sample TARA_R100001443 | Tara Oceans TARA_R100001443 (sample SAMEA2622142) | marine metagenome | biome: marine biome (ENVO:00000447); feature: deep chlorophyll maximum layer (ENVO:xxxxxxxx); material: "saline water (ENVO:00002010), including plankton (ENVO:xxxxxxxx)" | depth 50 m
CTTACCAGCTTGTGGTATGTTGTTAGCCTCAGCGACATCATTATGTGGCACTGTTTCCTGAATGGCTTCGTCCAATTCCTTTTGGTATTCTTTGTTGTTCATCTTTTCTCCTTTGTTAGTTTGCAGACCCCCTGGTCAGCGTTTTACCTTACCGATCGACTTGTTAGGTACCAGGGGATCAGACCTTACATAAGATATGATGGGACAGATGTCAAGTCCTTTCTTCGAACTTTTTTTCAAAAGCTCTGGAGACCCTGATGGTACATCACACTACGCTGCTGCTGGAGACCCAGTGTCTTAAACGAGAACGAGATGATTTTTCTTTTCAAACGAGAACGAGGATTGAGGCGCACCTTCGTTTAACCTAGTGGTTCGCCTCTAACCTCAGATGAGTAGCTTACTTGTTTTTATTAGGTACCACATACTACCACATCAGTTGCGGTTGCGGTGTGCTAGCCTTGCGTTCAAGTTCTCACCGAAACCTAAGAGCTAGTGGAAAAAGACATTTGCACCGGGTATACCATAACAATCTCACCGGCTCCTGAACTTATATAAGATAAGATGGGATAAATGTCAATAGCTAAAACGACATGGTTAGGAAGCACGCTGCACCTGAAGTGTCGTTACCTGCCCCCGTTAAACTAACAAAGAGGGAAATAAAACGAGGGCGGGAAACGACACGACATTGTGGTCAGGAAGCAGGATCAGAGTCCCAGCTCTGAAGACGGCCCTGAAGGGTCCGGTCTTCCTTAATAAACGAGGTTTGTCAACGAGAACGACAAACGAGAACGACATCACGCTGCCTCCTGAAGGCAGCTCACCAGAGCTTCCTGGATCAGAGGCCATTGAAAGGGAACCGAGAACTCAAACCGAGGTTTCAGTTCCCGAGGTTCGGTGAACCGGGACACCGGTCTGTACAGTTTAAGAGACCTCTTCGAGAGGGTCTCTTTCAAGATAAATACTTTACCACCAGCTTTAATATATTTATTTATCCATACAATTTGCCACTTATTTAGCTTAGGATAACTGAGTGAATCTGATTTTAATTCTATCCAAAAAATTCCTTTTGTATGTACTCCATGAATGTCAGGTACACCATTGATTGTGCTAGTTTCTATGCGGGTTAAGAAGCAATCAGTCAGTCCTTTTTTAGTTCTTTGCCAGAGTAAACTTTCTTGATTTATTGATCTCATTTTTCAGTCAGTTTTCTAATATTTGTAATTACTGAGTTAGGTATAATAGTTGTGTTTCCAATACTATCAATATCTTTTTGATTCTCTGCAAAAGAGTAATCTCCAAACAATCTAGTAACACCTTTAGCTTGACTTAATAGATGTCCTTTAGTGATGCAGGTGGCTAATTTTGCTTTCTTACAGGCATCAAATGAAGTCCATGAGCTATCGCTCACAATGTCGTACCACTCTACTTCCACCATAGGGTATTTTTGTATTTCTGATGTAATCTTTCTTGGAATTGAAATTTTCTTTTTACTCATCATCAACCTTTACCATTACTGTTCCAAGAGAAGTAAATATCGTTGAATTGTGCACCGAATTAAAAACCTTAACCCACTCAGACCAACTAGCCTTTTTCAATTTGTGCAACATCGATGGACTGAGCTTCAATCGTTTTCGCGTTGTGCCCATCGATTTTTTCGGAAAGTTCTTGTAATTTGTTTTCAAGTTCTTCACGTGACATTCCCTCCAGACCAGTTACTTTGACTTCTTTTCTATCTACAAATGAGCCTGCAAGTTGACCAGATCTATATTCAGCATTTATAGCAGCAGCAAACTGTTCTTTCTTTTCGGCTTTATCAGATAATCTTTCAAATCGTTTAAACCTTCGGAGGTTATCACCTTCGTACATTTTAAGTTCTTTGCCAAACCTTTTATCAAAATATTTAGCAACATGTGGATTAAGCTTTCTAGATAATAATCTAGATGCTATTACACCATAGTCATTTTCATTCTTACATTCATACCCAGCTCTCTTTAAAGCTTCAGCTTGTGTAATTGTTCCCCAATCCTTAACATAAATCTCTACAAACATTTTTTGTTTAGGAGTTAAGTCGTTTTCAGTTCTTAATTCTTTTTTCTTTAGACCCATAACTATATATATTTTTTTACAATTTTATTTAATTTTTTAGCTTGGCCTGCGTGAGCTTTAGATGCTTTTTCTAATTTCTTAGCAACAGTCCTCACAGTTTTTACATTTCCACCAATATCATAACCTAGCGCTTTTTTTCTAACTCTTTTATAACCTCTGTCAGCAGCTACTGCCATTTCTTTTTTCATTTGCTTTCTAGCTTTAGCAGTAAGTGCAGGAATCTGCATTGTCTTGCCTGCTTTGTCAGATGCATAAGCTTTGCCATATACAATAGGACTTTGATGTCTTGATTTAGATCTTTTACTTTTTTCAATATTTAATATAATTCTACGTCTTAGACCTGGTTTAGCTTTAATGTCTGCTTTAGTGATTATTTTAGTTCCTTTAATTTTTGCTTTAAGATCTGCTTTTTTTAAATTATATGGAATTGTAGGCACAGCACCTTGAGTTTTTTTGGTTCTTTTTATCTCAGATTTATGTTTTTTATATAGTTTACGGAAGGCCTCTTTGGCCATCTTTCTACCTTCTTTGGTAGCAGCTATCTTATAACCAGACTCTAGAAGTTTTTTCATCATGATTTTTTATTATATAGATTATTTCATCACAAAGTAAGTACCCAAAAAACTTCTGATTGCGTTCCCGCAAGAGTGGTGTCCCTAGGGACACCACAGGGACACCACAGGGACACCATTAAAATTGATTAAAAGCATTGATATAATTGACTAATAACACTTCAGGGACACCAGGGACACCTGTTTGACCCCCTGGGGTACTTTTTATTGCTCAGGGGTCTAGATAATCTATATAGTATATTTTACTTTAGAATTATTCTAACCTTTATCCGTTGTCCATTGTCCGGTATCCGTGTATACTGATTATTGTTTATGTTAATTGTAAACTTAAAAGAAACTCCTGGGGGTCATGGTTAAGTCATTAATGCTCTCGGAAATTCCCCCAGGTGTTAAATTCTTACGGCCACCGTGACAGTAATAGTGCTTCTTATTTTAATTTAATTTTACAAATTCTAAGCATAATCCCTCTTCTTTCACTAGAACTCTTAGCAGCTCTGTAATCTTTATATAAACTTCTATATTTAACCCAAGATCTCTGCAGCTCAGTAAATACTACCTTATTTTCTTCAATTAATTTTTTATATCTTTCATAAATTAATTCTGGATCAAAACCTGCGTACCAACAAATATCATTAAAAGTATTATCATAGGCTAAAAACCAATCATGAGCATCTTTTTTAAGGTAAGATTCCTGTTTACTCCCGTGGGTGGTCAAAGCATCTTCAAAAGCTTGTAGAATCACCGCTTGAAATAGTCTCTGTTCTGGAGACTTATTTTCTTTTATAAGCTCAACTGCAATATCAGTGCCCAAAGTTTTTAACAAGCCTGGAGAATAACTCACGAAACTGCCTCTGTATAATTCTAGGAGACTTCTGTTCTACAGAAAAAAGATAATCTTCATACGCTTCGACCATAAATTTAGTTTTTTCATGACCATCTAAAGTCTTACAAAAATCTACGGCTGCTTTATTATATCTACTATCAAAAAGCATCTGCATAACCACGATGTGGGAAAAAATGGATGTGGAATTACACCGTGGTTAAGCATTTTTGACAACCAGTTTTAAACCTTTAGCTTGTGCAGCTTTTTTTCTACCGGTACGCCAACACTCCTCGATTTTATCAAGGAATGCTAAACTGAAATTTCCTAAACCAAAGTCATTTCCACAATACAACTGAAACATTAAACTAGTCAGCTCGTCATAAGTCTTTTTATTAGGACTTATTAATACAAGCTTCTGTAGTGCTTGCTCTAATGCTTCTGGACTGCTTTTAGCAGCTCTTTCACCCACAAAAATCTCCTTATTTTTAAGTTAATTTTAGTGTTCGTTGTTAATTGGAAATAAGGTGTTTTGAAAGCCTCACCTTTTCATTTTAGGCTTAGGAATACGTTATATTGTGAATATAAAAATATTTGATCTATGTCAAATATTATTTTTTAGAATTTTCTAACTCTTTTAAAGCTGCAGATAATTTTCTGCCAAGAGCTTTATCTTGTTCATCCAGATTATCACTCAATGCTCTTACTGTTAAACCATTAATAAGTATTATAATTTCGTTTTCAGTCAGTTTTATTTCGATTGTTTTTTTCATATCTTTTCTGAATAAATGCCCCCAGTCTCCCGGGGGCACACCTAGGATTTTATTTACCATTCAAGAGTTTCTTTCCTTGAATGAGTAAATTCTCTTTCATCTTATCGTAAGGTTTCCCCTCCTTTTTTGCTATCTTCCTTACTTCTTCATCAACTAATTTAGCGATCATGCTTCCAGGTCTTCTAAAACCTGCCTTTCCCATCGCCCTTATCAGAGTGTATGATTCGATATCAACTGCACAAGATTTCCATTTAGTGATGTCCATTGTTTCTCCTTATTCCTGTGTATATTCTCTGGTATCAAAAAAATCAAGAAGATTTATTCTCTTGTTTGGCTTTAAACCAGAGTTATATATTTTTTGAAAAATCGCTAAATAATCTCTAGCTGATGTTCCAGTTAATAACCATGCCGATTTAGTCTTAATAGCATTTTTAAATCTATCATAACTAAATTTCGGATGCCTATCTGCTATAATATAAGCAGTTACCATTTGTCTCTTAATTCTTCTTTCAGTATTATCCATACCTAAAAGATATTTTTTAAGAGCCATCAGTTGGCTACCTATCCTATCACAATTAGTAATTCCACCAGCAGGAATTTTAAAATCCCCACGTTTGAATTGCTCGTGAATGTTTCTCCATTTTGAAGTTAACTTTAACAATAAAATTATTGTTTCAGATACAGGTAGACCAAACTCTTGCATTTTGGATTTACAAATTTTGTAATCCATTTTGCCTCTGGCACAGTGGTGATGAAGATAATGTTCCATCGACCAATTTTTTCTACCTTGGTTAAGTCTTGCAACATCAAGCGGATCATCAGAATTAATTATGATGTAAGGAACTGTTAAACCTAATTCCTTTCTTGCTTGTAATGTGTGTTGACCATCAACCACTTCTTTGTTTGCGTTCACACGAATAGGATCCATTAAATCCTTATCAGCAATTAATTTTTTTAATTGCTTAACATGTGATTCGTCCACAGGTCTATTGCCTCGGACTTTTTTGAACATAGAGTAATCTCTAGTTTCAAAAAATTTATTATTTACTGCTCTTGTCATATTGCCCTCCTTTGGTTAATACAAGATTAAATATAAAAGACCACCAACTAAAGCTAACAATATTTTAGGTGGTAGAATTAATAAAAAGAGTATGAATATAAAACTAATGATCTGGTTGCTCATTCAAACCCTCCAGTTGGTCTTCAATTAATTTATTCGCAATCACTTCATTGAATGGATAAATAGGCATGTCTCCAAATTCCATATGACATTGTTGGAGTTGCTTTAAACCTTTTTGCCATTCGTGATCCGAATATTCTAATGGTTCACCACTTATGTTGGTTCTTGGAATTTCAGATAAAATCTGATCAACTTTTGTTGCCCAAGTATTGAAAACCATGGAATATGATTTAGTTTTTAGATTTTGGCTCATCATACCTCCACAAATTAAACTTATTAATGATTTCATTTAAACCATTATGAAATTTAATTTTCCCATTTAGAATATCTTTACATCTTATAGTTTGGTAAACATCACCATTTACTTCAAGTTGTAATTCTTTTGTTGACTCATTAAACTCAACTGAAAAAACATGAGTCATGGTTACAATTTTAGGTTTAACTTCCCACTCGGGTTTTAAAACTAAAGCTTCACCAAGTTTTTCAGCAGCTGTCATTGCAGCTTTCTCTTCTTCTGTTTTCATGGTATCCTCTTTGTTAGTATTTTTAAAAAACATGCATCTTATATAAACATTTTAATGGGATATGCAAGGAAAAAATGTTATAGGATATTATAGGATTTTATGACCAAATTTGTATTAGTTATCTACCTTTGTAGCACTATCACACAAATGTGCCCCCAAAGCTCTATTCCAGGGTATCAATTTGATAATTATTCTGACTGTGTAGCTACTGGCTATAGGGTTGCTCATAACACCTTTAGAGGCCTTGAAAAGACAGAAGAATTGGATAAAGAGCAGGTAGAACGTGAAAAATTAGTAGTTAAATTTGAATGTAGAGAAATAAACCTACCAAAACCACCAAAATTGATAGTTCCTAAACCTAAACCTAAAGTAGTCACATAGTTGCAATGTGCACTTATTTTGATATATAATACTACATGAAGCTATATCGCGTCCAAGCAAAATATAAAAACATATTAGTTGATGAGATGCTTGAGGCTGAGAACGATAAGGCTGCTCTTGACACGTTTCAAAAGAAGGTTGAGTCAGGAGATGTAACAGAGAAGGATGCTGGAGGCTTTTTAGATCCCAACAGACTTTTTATAACCTTCGAGGAGGTTGACCGACATGCAACTACAAAAGTTAATATCGGAGAAGCTTCAATTGGAGTCCAAATGGGCAACCCAAGCGTTGGATCAGGGAAGAGTAACCCCTGATATGAAGTGGATGGATATAAAGATTAAAGATCTTAGAACTAAGATCAATGATCAAAGTGTTGAAGACGCAAAAAAAGGTCTTTTAGACATAGCTAGTTAAACTAGCTTAAAAAATCAATTTTTTTCCTAGGGTATCTATCCGCCAAAAAAAGCTAAAAAGCATTCAGTGTCGCAGCTAGAGTTAAACCCCTGCACCCGGTGGTCGTCTACTATTCAATAAAATAAAAAAGTGAAAATTTGCTCGTGGTATAATAGTGAATAAAAAAAAATAAGGAGCAAAAATGACATACGAATGGAAACATCCAAAATACTATAAAGAACTAAGAAAAATTCGAGAAGAATTTTTTAAAGACCAGAAGAGCGAAGAATCTGAAGATCAATCTCAGGAGGAGGACAAACAGGACACTCAGTAGTTATCTTTCTAGTTTCTGATGTATCATACCAAGTTTCTACTACACCTGTATCCTTACATCTCTTACAAACAATTTCTTTACTCTTTTGCTTCACCCCAACTTCTCCCGAGTGCAACGTCAACCTTGAAGGGGACTTTGAGATTTTCGATGGCATTTTCCATTACCTCCTTCACTCCAATTATATCATTTTCATTTTCAATAGAAAAGCATAATTCGTCATGAATTTGGAGGAGTGGTTGATAACCTTTTTTATAACAATTAATCATAGCTTGTTTAGTTTGATCAGCAGCAGAACCCTGAATTAATCTATTTAAAGCCTTATAAGTAAAGGCTCTTCTAATATTATTGCCATAAATAGCTTTAGCCTCCTCATATTGCATTGCTTTATTCATTCCGAAGGTAGCAGGCTCCCACATGTCAAATCGGCATTTACGACCCCTTATTGTGCGAATAAAGCCATATTTTGAAGCGGAATTAGTAACTTCTGTAGCTAATCTTTTAACAAAAGGAACTCTAGTGTTGTATTTACCTAAAAGGTTTTCAGCATCTTCTTTTGATATGCCTAATTCTCTAGCTAATTTAGCTTTACCCATTCCATAAAATAAACCAAGATTAATTGTTTTAGCATGAGTCCTACTTATTCCTGCCATATCTGCCACAATTTGGTGGAAGTCTGCAGCTTCATTTTTATAAGCTTCAATAAAATCATCTGCACCTGTAAATTTTTCGTCAACACTAGCAGCATAGTGAGCAACTAATCTAGGTTCTTGTTGTGAGTAATCAAAACTACCCCATTGTTTTCCTTCTTCTGGTAAAAATAAACTTCTAATTTTATCTCCATATTCTTTATTTCTTGCTGGTATCTGCTGGAGGTTAGGAGTTGAATATGATAATCTTCCTGAAACCGTTCCACCTTGGTCGGATCTTAGTTGGTTTATTTCAGCATGAATTCTTCCTTTGTGAACAAACCTTTGAATGGAGTCTATGAATGTTGAATGAAATTTATTTATTTCTCGTGCTTGTCGTATTAGTTGCGCTATTGGGTTATCACAATTCACTAGCCAGTTTTGGGTAAAACTTGGTTCTCCGGTTTTCGGTGTCCGTGGATAATCAACACCTATTCTATCAAACACCTGCGCTACAGATCTTGCAGCCCAAATGTCCACGTCTAAAGTAGTTTCTTTTTTAATTTTACCTAATACCTCAAACTCTTTACCTTTAAATTCTTTTTTTAATGCATGAGCTTTTTCTTCATCAACTCTTATTCCTCTCATTCGAGTTTCAATTAAAATAGGTAGCAGCTCCATTTCCATTTCCCACACATCATGTAAACTTTGTTTAGAAATTTCTGTTTTAAAACGCTGCCATAAACGTAAAGTTAAACCTGCATCTTGTTCAGCATAAAACCCTACGTAACCTGCGGGTAGTTTCCATAAATCTGCTTTAGGATCAATTCCCCATTCCTTTGCTTTTTCATTTAAAAAAGTTTCATTTTTAATTTCACCAAGATAATCTTTCGCACAAGAATTTAATGCAAAGCTAAATCTATTTTCATTGATTAAAGCTGCAGCTATCATTGTGTCAACTATAGGCCCTTTAACTTGAAATCCATTTATTTTTAACCAACCTACATCATAACTGGCATTATGAAAAATTTTAGTTGCTGGAGTGTTAAGCACGTCTTGCATCCAGGCTGTAGTGACAGCCATGTCCATATTACCACCTGCGTCATGATGAATTGGAAAATACCATTGCTGGTCATAAGCAGCTACTGCAAATCCAACTATATGTCCATCAAACGTAGGCCATCCTGCACCCTTAGTTTTAATATTTGGATCTTTAGTTTCTAAATCTATAGCTATTTCTTTTGCGTTTGAAAGATCGGGGTACTCGGATGGGCATACCCAATCAGAATCATTATAAATAAAATTTAATTGATGTGTCATTTATCTACTACCCAAAAAAAAGCGTTTAACGTAAGTCTGCCACTTTCAATGTCTTTTCCATAATTTCCTACCGAACTATGGTTTATTTGAGCATCATAAAAAACTGCTCGGTTCTTTACAAATTTAGATACAATAGTTTCTTTTTTTTCTTCATTATAAAAACAAGTTCCAGAATTTAAATTAGTTTCTGATAAGTTAATAACCATAGCATAATCTACATCATCATCTTTATGAATCCAATCTGTAGTTTCTCCTACTCTAAGATGAACAGAAAGATTTACTTTCCATTTTAAACCAGAAATTACATGACCTATTTTTTGATTAAATTCTTTTAAAAATAAAAAATAAATTGGTTGGGTTGCAACTTCTGTATGTAATAATTTACTTCTCCTACCAGGCCAATATTGATCTTTATAATTAAAATTATTTGTTAATTCTTCCTTTGTATATAAGGGTACAGTTTTAAAAAAACTTTCAAATTGATCAAAATAATCAAAAAAATTGTCTTTTATAAAAATCAATTTTTCCTCTTTAAATAAAAATTACCCGAAATTGTAATCCTATAATCATCACTAGAATAAAATGGGTATACATAATGTCTTTGACCAGATTCAAATAGTAAACCTGTTCCGTTCCAAGTTTTATCTACTGGAACAGCTACTTCAATGTTTTGATGATAATCGTCAGTGTAATGAATAAAATTAAAATTTCCATTCTTAGGTTTCTCCCTCATTGAAGGAGGAGCAAATTTATCTTCTTCTTCCCGGGTAAATGGAATTGATAAAAAAACTACAAAAGAAAGAATTCCAGCATGCTTGTGAATTGGGTTGAATTCATTTTTTTTCTGAAAGTTTACCCACACATCCCCTAACTTAATATTAAAGGGATAATCTTCTATTACTTTACCATCATGTGTGCGATGTTTAGGTTTTTCAATATCATCATAAAAATGACCTATTTCCTGAACTCTTCTTGCAAAAATAGGACCTTCATTTAATATACTAAAAAAATAATTTTTCATTTCTTCTGTTACATTTAATTGGTATTCTTCTTGAATGTGTCCTACTAATCTATTGTTGTATTTAATCTTAGCTTCTTTGCATTTTTCCCATAATAATTTTTCTATTTTTGTGGGCAATTTAAAAGATTGTGCTAAGATTTTTTTAGGGCTTTTTACTATCATCTTTAATTTTTAAAATTTCTAGCTCGCAATAATGAATTATTTTTTCTAAATCTTCTACTTTATTTTTAAATAAATATCTACACACATATTTTACTACGTTCCCTTGAAAGAACGAAAGATTATTTTTAGATATAAATTCATAAGGTTGAATTTTAAAATTTTTATAATGGGCTCCCCCAACCTGTCTTTCCTGCGGGAAGGCATTATTAAATATATCTTTGTTGGTCATAGTTAGCCTCGTATTGTTTGAAATATTTTCCTAATGGAAAATTATATTGATGATAGGTGCCTAATAAGTGAAGAGTTTGCTTAGATCTGGTGGCACCTGTGTACCACACCCGAAGTTCTTTTACTTTTTCTGATACATTTTTTTTTTCAAAATGAGAGGGAAAATTACATTTACTAGAAAGAACTACATTATCAGCTTCTCCTCCTTTTACTTGATGTATAGTATCTATGATAATTTTAGGTGGTTTAGTAAGATCTACACCCTCTTGCATTAATTTTTTAAAATATTTTTTATCTTTATCTTTAAATTTTCTTTTAAATACTTGATTCCATGGTCCTTTTTCATCACGCATACCACACCTTAAATGTAATTCATCAAATGTAAACACTTGATTTGGATGTGCAAAACTCCACTTTTTACTGTCCTGTGACCGGTATCCGTGATCTATGTTTAACAAATACTCATACATGGTGCATGCTTCTTGTCTTGTAATAGAACCTCCCACACAAATTTTTTCCCAATATTCAATGGCTAAAAATTGCGATGGATCAAAAGATTTATTACCTTTTACATCTTGATAATACAAAGACAGGTTACGTGCCTCCTGTTGAAGTTCTTTTTTTACATCATTAATTCTAGCAAGAACCATCCAGTCACCTTCTAAATTCCAAGGTACTTTTTTTAAAGAATTCCATTTATGAACGCTACCTTCTTTTTGATTCGAATAAAACTCTTTTTGAACACGATTATTCCCCATACTATTTAAAAGGCCTTTAGAAAATAAATGTATATTTTTATTAAGTCTCACTGATTTTTTTAAAACTAATGATTTGCCTGGAAATTTTTGGAACAGGGCTACGTCAGCACCATTCCATTCATAAATAGCTTGATCGTCATCACCAGCTATATAAATTTTATCTACTTGTTTAGCTATTTTAACCACCATATCCCACTGTAAAGGTGTAAGATCTTGAGCTTCATCAACCATTAAAACTTTAAAAGGAATCACTAAACCATCTGTAATATATCTTTCAATCATGTCTGTAAAATCTAACCTGTCCGGTGTCCGTTGTCCTGTAGGCGTTTCCATAGTTTTAAATTGTTCGTACCCTGCAATAATTGATTTAAATTGTTGAAGCCTTACAGCTTTTCTTGATTGTTGTTTATACAACCACACAGGATCAACCTTCATGTTTCTTGATCTATCATAAATTTGTAATGACCAATTGTTATAAACTTTAGCATCATCATAATTATCTTTATAATTAACTTTAACTGTTCCGTATTGAGTATGAAACATCAAAAGGTCGGCCTTTGGATCTAATACAGGAATCTCACCAAACTGTTGTCTAGCTAAAGAGTGTAAAGTTCTAAAGTATTTAAAATCATCTTCATCATATTCTTTAAATTTTTTTCTAACTCTACTAACGCATTCATCCACAGCTTTATTAGTAAATGATATGTAACAAATTTCATCGGGTGAATACCCTTTTTTTAAATAACGTTGAACACGTTTTAATAAATTTTCAGTCTTACCTGTACCTGGGGGTCCAAATATTTTAATTGTCTTCCCACGCAGCTTTTGGTTTAGTGAATTTAACATCTTTGTTTTTATGCTCCATTTGTTTTGGTAAAGCCACCACCCAATGTCTACTGTCTATGCCTTGGAATTTTTTCTTTGGCTTTGCTCCACCTTGTTCTAAAAATCTTGTGCATTCTTTTTCGTTCCAATTATAACCTAATTTTTTCATAAAAGACCTAAACGTTTCTAGTTTAAATCGCATTTCCGAATCATCCCGCCATATATTATCAGAATCTATTTGGTCAAATTCAGTTGTATCTTCAACATCTTCTAAAAATCTAGCCATCCTGTTGTTAAATACATCGTCTCTCTCTTCAACTGCATCAAATCCTTCCATGTCTTGTTTATTAGTTACAAGTTCTTCCAACCAATCTCTATAAGGATCTGGATCTCTTTTAGTTGGTTTTAAAGGTCTCCAAACAATATCATAATTTAATAACTGTTCCCCTAAAAGTTGCTGTTGATATAATTGTTTAGTTGAAAGTCTTATTGATTTTCCTTGTATAGGAAGAATCCAATAAGGTTCTGGATATGAATTAACTTTAAGTAATTTTCCTACTTCTGGTAAAGCTTCATTAGCACCAATTCCTAATTTTCTTTTTATACATTCAGAAGATACACAATGCATTCTAGCAATAGAAGTTTTACACTTATAAGCATATTCTTTATTTTCTACTCCTCTAAATATATTTTGTAATTCCTTCGGGTGGAGTTTTTCTGAACAAACTTTTGGCATCATTTCTCTTGTCCACTCTTCATACATTATAGGATCTGGATTAATCTTTTTTGCCAAAACAGCTACATTAAACATAGCATCATTTCTACCCTCACCTTTTTGAACTTTATTTTTCATAAAATTAACTACACAAGGTGGGTAGTCTTTAGTTTCATCGTCTTTAAATATTTTTAATTTTTTAAATTCTGCTGGTGTAAGTCTGTATTTAGATACAAATTCAAATAAATTTTCTAACTTAATTGAGTTGCATTCATCATCCATTGCAACTCTAGTTGTCATGTGTGCTTTTTGATAAGGTAAATTTACAAAATTACCTTTTCTTTTATCATCCCATTTTTCAGGGGTAAGATCTACTTCGTCTTGTGCAGGAAAAATATCTGTAGTGGTATCATTAATACCTAAATCAGAAGCTATTTGAATTAATTTTTTTCTCATTTCCGATGCTGCAATAACACCGTCAATAAATAAAATTAAGTGGAGTCCGTTCGATTTTGATCTGAATGGGACGAGTGGGTATTTTCTCTTACGAATAATGGATATAAGGTCTTGATGGCGTATATTATAACGATCAACATCAATGACCCCCCAACTGCATGTATTATCATCTCGAATGGGAACTGACCCATAATAAGCTTCTCCTTTTAAATGTTGCACCCAATGTTCTTTTGTAATTGGGGAAGGTTCTAACCAATGTTTGAATTCTGCCTTACCTTTCGAATTTTTCTTTCCGGTGGGTTTGGAAACGCCAAAATATGTATTGGAGCCCTGGAAGAGTTTTACAAACTCCTCCAGGGTTTTGTCAAGTAGAGCCATAAATTAGAATGGAGTTTTAGCTGCCTGTTCTTCTTTATTGTGATTTACTCTAACTGCTCCTTTTTTACAACTTTCGTAAAAATCAAAAGCTGCCTTCATAACCTCTTCACTATCTACTCCTCCAAGGTGTTCGATCTCCCAACCAAACCAAGATCCAAGATTATTTTTCTCTAAAACAGTTTTTAAAGAATATCTTTGAGTAAATGGTGCTGGTTTAAAAAACCCTGCGCCACTTTTTCTTTTCTGTCTTAAAGACATCATCATTGAGTTCCACTTTTTAGATTTTTTTCTTTGAGTGGACTTCATTGTTAGTAAAGCGGTAGATGTTTTATCTGGCTCTACTATCAAAACATAATGAGAGGCAGTCTCTTCAATGTAGTTCCCATTTTCAAGTCTGTCTTTGCCGTCATCACCTCTTGTAGTTTTACTCATGATGTCAGAGTCGCTTGAATAAACATTTACTGGAGCAACAGCACCTTTTTCTCTGTCTTTCCATTCAATGTACTCAAGCTTATAATAACAAGGAACTACGGTAATACCTTTGGCACCATCGTATAGTTCATCTGTTACTGTGTTATAAATCATTCCTGCTCTAGCTTCTGAAATGAATTGACTATCACCCTGTGTTACCTGTGGTGATAATTGTCCTAACACTTTTAGGAATGGTAATGCTAAACTTTTTGAGTCAACATTTTCAAACCCAGCATCAGCAAATTGCTCAATATTTAAATTAGCAACAGCTCCTGCTTTTTCTTTAATCGCAACTTCGTTCGATTGTCCGTCTTTGATCTTCATTTATTACTCCTTATTTGTTATTTGTTATTTTCGTTTTATTTGCAATGTATACTCCGAACAAATCAAATGGTAATTCCTTACCACCTTCAACTTGCTCTCTTACAAAGGCCTTCAGAGTCATTGGCTCAACTTTTTCTTTTTTATTATAGTTAAATCCAAATTTCTCGCAGACACTTATAAGTTCAGAAACTTGATTATCTTGACCACGACCAAACGAAGCAGTCACAGTATTTTTAATCAAATCTTCAAAACCTTTACCTCTTAACCAGCTAAAGGCTTCTTCAACTCTAGATTCAGGAATTTTTGCTGCGTAGAAAGGTTTAATTTCTACTTCTGTGCCATCTTTCAATTTAATTTTAGATACACCAGCTTCCTGCATCATTTCAGGAATGATTCGCTCTTCCATATCTCTAACCTTGTGTTTAAGTTTTGAAATAGCTTCTTCTTTTTCCTTTAGTTGACTTTGGAGTTCATTGAGTTGGTGACATTTATCAGATATTGATTTTACATTATCTTGATCAATGTCAATGGACGACATTTTTTCTATATCCATATTTTCCTCCTGGAGGTCTCTTAAATTATCTTCTTGCTATTTGCAATAAAAAAATTATATATTTTTTTTTGATGTGGAAATATCCGTATAAGACTAAACCTTATGAGCATCAACGTAATGCTTTAAATGAATCGGCTCAAAAAGTTCAATGGGCATATTTCATGGAAATGGGCACAGGAAAAACAAAAGTAACTATAGATAATTTATCTTACTTATTTTTAAAAAAAGAAATACAATCTGTATTAGTTATTGCACCAAAATCTGTATATACTGTATGGGAAACTGAAATAGAAACCCATATACCAAATGAAATAACTTATAAAATATATAAATGGAATATTGATAAACCTAAAGAATATGAAAAATTAAATAAATATAAACATCTTAGAATCTTTCTAATTAACGTTGAGGCTCTTTCAACTAAACGTGGATTTGAGGGATGTGTAGATTATTTAACTAAAAATACAAAAAATTTTGTAGTATTGGATGAATCAACCACCATAAAAAATAGATCAGCAAAAAGAACAAAAAACATTTTAGGATTAAGAAAACTGTCGCATATAAGGCGTATCCTAACAGGATCGCCAATAACAAAATCTCCATTAGACCTTTTTACACAATGTCAGTTCCTAAGTCCAGAATTATTAGGTTTTTCTAGTTATCTTGCTTTTAGAAATAGATATGCAGAAATGACTGATATACCAGTAGGTTCTGGTCGTTTTATTAGTGTACCTAAATATTATAAAAGATTAGAGGAGCTTGAAATTAAATTAAAAATGTTTTCAACTAGAATAAGAAAAGACCAATGTTTAGATCTTAAACCTAAAATTCGTCAAAAAAGATATATTGAATTAGAAGGGGAACATAAAAAAATATATGATAGGTTAAGGCATAATGCTTTAGCCATTGTAGAAGATAGCACTATATCTTTTTCTAATAAATTAACAGAAATTGTTAAATTACATCAAGTATGTAATGGATTCACTAAAGATGATGAAGGTAAAATAATTGGACTACATAAACAAAAACTAAATACATTAGATGAAGTTTTAGAAGAAACAGACGGTAAGGTAATTATTTGGGCTAATTATCTATATAACATTCATGAAATTATAGATTTTATTGTTAAAAAATATGGAAAAGAATCGGTAGTATCTATTTTTGGTGAAGTCAGTGTGTTAGAAAGAAAAAATGCTGTTGAACGTATACAAAAAGATAACAAATGTCGTTTTTTGGTTGGTAATCCTACTACCGGGGGTTTTGGCCTCACTCTTACTGCTTGCACTACTGTTATCTATTATAGCAATAGTTATAACTTAGAAGTTCGTATGCAGTCTGAAGATAGAGCCCACCGAATGGGGCAGAAAGAATCAGTGCTATATATCGATATAGTTGCAAAAAACACACTTGATGAAGCAATTATGAAATCTCTTACAAATAAAGGACAAATTGCGGCAAAAACTTTAGGGGAAGAGGATCTTAAATCGTGGTTATTGTAGCTTTTTAAATTGCTCTAATCTTTCTAAAAATTTATCTCCATATTCCTTTAATTCAGGCTCTGAGAGCTTAAATTCTTGATACTGAAGGTCTCGGGTACAAATACTAATTACCCCCTGCTCTATGGGTCCGTAATTCGTTGTATGGGCTAAATAATAGGCTCCTAGCTGAAGCTTGTAATCCTCTACCCATTCTTCTTTTTTTGGCCTATTTGACTGTTTCCAGTCAACAATGCTTGGTTTTCCGTAAGCTACTGCAGTTAAATCACAAGTTCCTGCAAATTGGTTTTGGTATTCTAGACTTATTTCATTACCCCATACTTCATCAATTTTGATATTATCTAGTATTGTTTTAGCCATCATTCTAGGTTTTGTGCCTTCTTCTTGATCGTTGTAATATCCTTGACCTGTCAAATAATATTCTAATACTTGGTGCATTTCTGTACCAATGGTTGAAGCTTGGTTCATTATTCTATTTGCCTCTGATTCGCCTACTCTTCTACGCCAATTATTAAGTTGACGCATATCTTTAGTGGCACCCAAAATAGTTGTAACTGAAGGGACTTTTTGATTATCTACTAAATACTTTCTACCAGTTGTATCTGAAAATCTATTGTAATGTTTATATGGATATTTTTTAATTAATTTCACCAGACTTTTGTTATTAATACTAATATTACTCCTCCCATACCAGTAATTAATACGCCCGCTGATGTCAACATTATTTTTTCTATACGATGGATGCTTGATTGAAGCTCTCTAATTTCAGTTTGAGTCTGTTTTTGCATGATTCGGCACAACTTTTCGTGTGATTCTATTTTCTGTAATGCGTTTTCTTTAGGCACGTCTAGTTCCTCTTTGTGCTATTGCAGCACCTGTTGGATCGTTAGGGAACAGTGCTTGGAACTGTTGTGCGTTTACTTGTTGTCCAGTTTGTCCGGTGTTCGGTAAACCTTGTACAGGATTTTCTAATTCCATACCTTCTGTAACACTCACTCTTTCGGCTTCAACTTCTCTTGATTCTTGGTCAGCATCCGATTCAACTTCATGTCTTGCAGTTGATTGAATGTAGTCAACAATTTCATTATCTTTTTCAACATTTCCTGAGCTACCTGTAAAATCTTGTGCATACATAGCTTCAATTGTTTTTTTTGGTAAAGTGTTATTATCATATATTGGTTTAGGATTTTCAAAACCTCTGCTAAGTAAAAATTCTTGTATTTTAATTGGATCAATTGTTTTAGGATCAATTTTAGGCATGTCTTTATCTTCATCAGCCATGTAATTCCACAATCTTGCAAGAGCTTCTCTTTTTTGTGTAAGTCCAGCACGAGTTAAAAATTTGCTAGGACTAGTTATTCCTGTTTCAATACTTCTACCATAAGTTTGACCTCTAATTTTTTGACCTTTTAAAATTTTTAATTGTTCATCAACACTTAATGCATCATTCATATACCTTAAAGCAACAGGATCAGTTAACATTCTTCCTGCTTTTTGTGCTAACAATAAAAATACTAATGGAGCAAGAGGATTAACCGCACCCATAGCTCCTCCAACTACAACACCAGATAAAACACCTTTACCTCCAGAAAGTGTAAATCTTCTTTGAAGGAATGTAGATGTATCTGATACTGCAATATCTGATATAGCTTTCATGTAGTCGGTAAATTTATAAAAATCATCTAAAGGTTTTCCTTTTCCTATAAGTGCAGCCATCTTGTCTCTTCCTAAGTCTTCTGTTGCTTTACCAATTCCAAGATTATCCATAAATTTATTTATATTAAACTGAGCAATATCATCTCGACCAAATCTTATTTTTGAGACATCATAAATACCGTTATTCATTCTAACATCCTCAATTGAAAAACCTCTATAACGTTGTTGAGCAGCTCCCCCAAATTCTTCCATTGCGTCTGCCATATATTTATTACCTGATTTAACTGATGCGTCCATTGCTACATCTCTAAATATAGATTTAGCTTGCGGACTTCCTGCACTATCAAAAGCACTAAAAAAAGCATTAAACATATATTTTGCTTTAGCTGCATCATATAATGCTTTACCATTTTTTGTTGCGTTAGGACCTTCAGCTCCTATAATTCTTTTAAATTGGTAGATTGCATCTGGCGAGTTAGACTGAAAAACATCTCTAGACATAGCAGCAAACATTTGATCTCTAGGGATACTTTCTTTACCTAAAATTCCATTAACACCTCTTCCAGTAAATAAATTGGAATCGAATTTTTTTAATCTAGAAGGTAATGATTGTTTTGTGTAAAATCCCATAATACTTGAGAATGTAGCATTCGCTTCTTTTAATTTAGTATATAATTGCTCGCCTTGGCCAATTTTATAAGCCATATCACCATCAGCAAATTCTTTACCACTTTGTTTAACCATTTGTTCGTAGCCTTCTTTTAAAACATCATCTTTTAAAAAATTATCTTTTGTAAGTTTTGCACCAAAAGAATTTAAATCTACTTCTAAAGCTTCTCTTAACGACCAAACCATATCTTTTGGAATTTGTAAGTTAGAGCCTTCAATAGCTCTATTTAACATTTTCATAATACCCCCATATTCTTTAGGGGTAATTCTACCATTCTCTCCAATAGCAACTACTGATTTCATAAATAAATTTAAAGGATCTCCTGCATCTGTAAGATATTTTTCAATTGCTTTTTTATCTAAGTCACCAATACCTTGTGCATAACCAGGAATATCAGGAAACATTTGTCTGTAGTCATCAATCATTGATCTTGCAGCTTTAACTGTTTTATCTAAACCTATTACTCTTGGATTACCTGCTGCTTCTGCAAATTTTTCAAAAGCTTGATATTTAGAACCAATAACGGCTGCGTGATCTGAAAAAGTTTTTGCAGCTTGATTATAAATTGAAGACGAAAGAGCTGCTGTTTTCATTAAAGGTGCATATTTTACCAATCCTTCTAAATATTGTTTACTTGCTTCTTGTTCAGCTCCTTGTAAAGCTCTTCTTCCTATTGGAGATACAAAAGGAAAAACCCCTACTGTTTTAAAATATCCCGTACCTAAGTTTGTAAGAACACCGTCTTTAATACCTGTCATAAGAGGTAAGGGTAAACCTTTTTCATTTGTGTATTCTGATAATCGCACAGCTTTTTCACCTTTAGTGCCAAATAATTTTCCTACTCCTTTACCTAAGGGTCCTATTATAAAAGGGGTTAGTGCCGCTGCACCTGCATTCCACATTGCTGCATACTTTGTAGCTTCAAGAGCATTTTTTACAATGTCTTGATCTATTTCTTTTTGAGGCATATCTCTAAATGCATCTGTAATTGAATTTGCAATTGTTACTCCTGCTTGCTCATTAAGCATATCATATGTAATTGAACCCGCTCCTGCTCCTGCAGAACCACCTAATACAGAATAAATTTCTGCTTTACCAAGAGGACTAGCCCAAACTTTAGTAGGTAAGTCTGCAGTTCTTCCAACTAATTTTAATGCACCACCTACTATTTTTCCCCATCTTCCAGGAAGTTTATCAGCAACTTTTGTAGCTGATTGTAAAAATTTTCCTGGTCCTTTTTGCCAAAGAGTACCATTCTTAGCAGCACCAAATATTTTTTTTCTCATAGTTACGAAAGGTGCAATTGAACCAGTTAAGTCACCTGCAAGTTCTGCAGTTGGTCTACCTTTAAACATTGAATCCTCAGCTTTTAAAGCTGCGGCTATTGGATCTGCATAAAATTCTTCTTCTCTTGCTATTGCTTGAGCTGCTGTGTCTCTTTGATTTTTTAGTTGACCCATTGATGGGCCTTTAAGCTCACCTCTTTTAATTAATTCATCAATGATTGCTCTTTGTTCACGACTAAGTTTGTTCGGATCAATTGACTTATCATCAAGTTTTTTTTGTAGTTCTTTTATAGTAGCCATTAAACCTCTCCTAATTTTTCAAGTAGATCTATTGTTGATTCATTTTCAAAACCAACATCTAGTTCTGCACCTTCTACTTGTGGTATTAAACCATATTCTCTTCTAAAGTTTTCAAGTGTAGCTGTGTTACCACCAAACTCTTCGTAGTTAAGTTCTGATGCTCTAATATCACCTAAAATTCTTTCATTAACCGCCTCTAATGATCTTACAACTTGTTTTTGACCTCTTAAATATGGGAATACGTTAACAAGTTTTTGTGCCATTTGAATGTCTTTTTGTGTTAATCTATCTTTGTCTTTTAATGAGTTAGCTAACGCATATGTTAATACTGTTTCGTTAATTGCTAATCTTTCTAAGTTAGCTGCAGTTGATTCATCTTTGAAAACTCCTAATTGTTTTAATGTTCTTTTGATTTGTGAATCTATTGTATCAAGATTGTCATTTAAAAATTTTTCTGCATCTTTTTCCTTCATTCCATCATCAATTAATTCTTGTTTAAATTTATCTCTCATTTGATTTAGTTTAGCCATACCTTGATCTTTGCTTTCAAACATTCCTAAACCTAAATCATCTAAAGCACTGCTTAAACGTGTAGTAATTAAATTTAATCTACCGACTGGACCTCCAAGAGTTTCTCCTTTTTTTGCAGCATCTTCCAATATATTTATTGTTTCTTTACCAATACCTAATGCTTTGTACTTACCAGATAAGTTTCTTAAAGTTTGAGCTTGTTCTTTTTTTCCAAATTGAGTTGTAAAGTAATCTGAAAAAGTTCCTGCAGGAACTGGGATGTAAACTTGTCTTCCGTTTGCATCATTTTGACCTAAAGCCGCCATTACGTATGTACCATCTTTTAATAGTCCACCAGTTCTATTAATAGCTCTTCCATTTTTATCTCTAAATTGTATATATCCAAAGCTTTCAAAATCTAATCCTGAAGTGCCTTCTACTAAATCATTTTGAGCATCTATCTCATCTGCAGCTAGTTCTAATGCGTCAGTCATAAACTCGTTTTCTAATTCATTTTCTTTTAATTTAATTGTTGCATAATTGTTAACTGCAGGGCCTAAAGCTTTACCAAATATTTCTAAAGCTCCCCCTACTCCAGCTTTTGCAGTTGTTCCCGATAATAATCCTGATGCTAAGTTTGCTAAAAATACTAAACCAGCTTGTGATGATTTACCTGCCATTAACTCTTTTCTAATTTGTTTAGCTCGTTCTATTTTACGATCAGTTACAGCAGTTCCGTCACCTGATTTTACTTCACCTTCTTTATCTAAATCTACTTGAGTTTGAGTAGTTACAATTTTTTTATTTGCATCATCGTTAGTAATTTTTTCAGTTTCTGTTACTGTAGTAATTTCTTCTTTAGGTGTTTTTCCTTTTGAATATTGTTTATCTCCTGGTACAAATTCGTTAGCGGGATCTGGAGCTATGTTATTAGCTATAACTTTATTAACATCTACTGCTCCCTCTACAACTTCTGATTCATTTTTATCTTCAGTTAATCTATCGGTAAAGCCAATTCTATTAGATTTTTTCTTTCCAATAGTTTCAACTTCTTCTTTTGCTTGTTGTTTTGTTTTAGCTTTTTCTTTTATTTTTTCTACTTGATCCATTGCCCATTTTCTATCAAAATCTCCAGCAGGCATTCCCGACAACCAATTTTTTGCTGGGTCATAAAGAAATTTTTTACCTGCTCTAACTCCTGTCCATCCTAGTCCTACACCTCTTGCTATTGGCCCTGTATAAGGATTCATTGTTAATAATCCTGTTATTCCTGTATCTACTCCCACTTTTGCTAAACCGGGTTCCATACCTTTACCACTAGGTTTAAAAATAGGGGATCCTGTAAACCTACTTGTTAAATCGTAAACACCTTCAACACCTATTGCGGCTGGTAAAAATCTTCCGGTTCCTAAAGTTGTAGGTGATTTTGAACCGCCTAATACTTGTTGAATTCCTTGTCTAGAATTTCTAAATTCTTGCATAAGTCTTTTATACCAAGGAGCTGTTACTTGAGGTTGTGGGCCAATAAATTTACCGTCAAAAGCTTTAATAGGTTTTAAATGATTTTTTCTCAAAGCCTGTTGTCGAAACATAGGTCTGTTTAAAACTCTGTTCATTAAATCTCCTATGTTTGTTGTGCACCTTGATAAGCCGCGAATGCTCCTATTCCTGTTCCTATAGATTGTGCTAAAGGACTTGTAGATGGTGTTGTTCCCATTGTTACACCCGATTGTGTTTTAGGCCCAGCAGCATATAGGTTAGCTAAAAATTCTGCTCTTTGATAAGGTTCATATTGTTGTTGTAAAGTAGTTTGTCTTTGCGCATCTAATGCAGCTTGAGCAAGTTGTCTTTGAACACCACCTGCGGCCATTAATTGATTTATATCACCTTGAGCCATTTGCTGTTGCTGTTGACCTATTCCAGCTGCGGTTAAGCCTAATTGACCTAACTGTTGCCCTGCCTGTAAACCAACTTGTTGTTGTCTTTGAGCAGCTCCTAAGGCAGTTGTAAATCCTGCTTGTTGCGCTTTACCCATTTGTTCTAAAGTTCTTCTTTGTAATTCTGCTTGCTGAACACCTTCTCTTCCACCTCCAAATGCACCAGATCCAACAGCTTGTGCAGATAATTGATTTTGCATCATTTGACCTTGTCTACCAATTTCATTTGTAACGTATTGTTGATAAGGATTTAAGTATTGTGCAATTTGTGCAGAACCTACAGGTGCTGCAGCTCCTGTTGTTTGTGTAATTCCTGCTCCTAAAGTTCCTAAACCTGAAGTAACAGCTGGTGCTCCAACTCCTGTAGTTCCAGCTTGAGTAATTCCAGCTTGCTCCATTGCTGATAAAGGAGATACTTGAATAGCAGGAAGATTAATAGGTTGATTAGCGACCTGTCTCGCTATATCCATTAATTCAATTTTTCTTTCTTCAATACCTGGAGCCTCACGCATTATTTGTGTTTGCGTTGATGGTGTCGTTGGTGCGCTAGATCTTCCTCCTCCTAAAAAACTCATATTATATCCATTTCTCTAATTGTACGTGTTTCTTTTTCCATCCCCATTGTTTAGATACTCTTTCCCAACCAGGTCTGGCCATTATACTTAACCTTTTACATTTATTGTGTTTAGCAAATTTTGTTATTTCATTAACTAATTGATTTTCCCAAAACTCTCTTCTTTTACCTGTACAAATAACTATTTCATATTGATGATAGTTTGGTAGTTCTGCAATACGACCTATACAAACACCAAAAACTTTGTTTTCTTCAGACTCATCAGAACCAAACATTAACCAACATTGCATTACGTCTTTTTTTAATTCTCTAAAAATCCATTCAGCATCAGCATATTTTCCTGAAAATGCTAAAGCTTCAGCTACCATAAACTCCATTAGAGGCCAAAATCTCTCTATGTCTTTAGGTTCTATCGGTAAAACGCTTACTAACGGTTTAATTCGCTTTTTGCTTACTGTCGCCATTCTTCTCCTTCAATAAATCAAATACTCTTTTGTATTTTTTTTGTTGATCGTAGAAGTACTCTGCGCCTTTTTCTCTCATATCTTTAAAGCTATTTGGATTTGCTCCAGCTATGATTCCTGCGCCTAATACTCCATCTGCTCTTGTTACAAACTCTCCGTCTGCTAATTGAGCTAACATTGTATCTTCGTCTTTATCACCTGTTCCTGATCCATCCTCAACATAACCAGTTGCTCTTACATAATTAGTTGAATCATTTTCATCGTGTGAAATTTTAGAAGGTAAATAGTTTACACCACCTTCATTAAATTTTTTAATTTCTGCAATACCACCTGTTCTTAATCTTTGAACATCATAAGAGTAGGGACCTATTTGTCTTTGTCCTTTTCCAGCTTCTTCTGGTGCGTACACTGCTTCATATTCTTTCTCTTGTCCGGTAGCCGGGTCTATGTATTTGTAATTACCTCTTTGTTCTTTCATTTCTAAGTAACCCATATTATAACCAGGAGTATAAATGTCTGTTGGCCCTTGTTTAAAAGCACCTGATGCATACATTCCTGCACCAGTTGTTAGTGCAAGTTTAAGTGGATCAATTTCCATTACTCCTGCAGCCGCACCTTCTTTTTGTCTTCTGAAAAGTAAATCTAAAAGTGAACCACCACTTTGTGGTGTTGGATTTTGTCTAGCTTTAATCATATCAGAAGCAAATGTTGCTTCACCAGTTTTATTCATTCCATATCTACCTATATTTGCTCCTGCTGTAGCTGCGTTTCCCATACCAAGTGAACTTGCAACACCAGTTTGTCTAAATGGTACAAAACCACCTGCTGTTCCTATAGATGCTTGCACTTGTGGAACCATACTTCCTAAAGTATATCCACCATAAGCACCTAAACCAGCTCCAAATAATCTACCTAAACCAGAAGCTCCAGATTGTCTTGCTCCTTGGTATCCTTGGTAACCTCCGTATGCTGCCAGTGCGTAAGGTAATAGGTTCCACATAATATATATAAATTCTCCTTTTAGATCTAAAAAGGAAATAATACCATTTTACTCATTGATTATCAACTCATCGACAAATTTACCCGTATACTGATGCTCTCCTACGTGAGTAATTTCATCTAAAATATAAGCGTAGCATTTGCCCCCAATGTCTTTCCATAGCTTACAAAAAGCAAAATCTTCTCCTAGATAAGTCTTTTCCACGGGGTCGTGAAGTGTATCAAAGAAGTTCCACATATGCTTTCTGGGCACTAATTCACCATTAATTACCGTGTGCTGACTTATTTCTTTATTAGGATATTCCTTTATTAGTTTATGAAACACAGATTTTTTAATTAACATGCAACCTGTTGGACTGTGTGTTACTTGTATAACTCCATTTTTTACTTTAATATTTTTATCATTAGGCACTTTCATTGGGTAGGTATTCATACTTTGTGATAATTGCTTAGGTGATTTAATTTTATCGTTTTTAATATTATCAAAAGCTTTGTCCCACAGCATAGTCTTTAAAGGATAAGGTATAGAAATAACATCTTTATCACTTTCAATTAATTTGAATATAGAAGATGCTTTAAAGTCAATATCTGAATCAACAAATAATAGGTGAGTACAGTTTGATTCTAAAAAACCAGAAACACATAGGTTTCTACCTTGAGTAACTAAAGATGATTTTACTATGGAGTATTCAATATTTACTTTTTTTAGGTGGCATAGTTTTTGTAATTCTATTAAAGCTTTTACATAATGTAATGAAACTTCAGAATGGCATGGGGTAGCAAGAAAAATTCTAATTTGGTTATTGTCTTTATCTACAGGTGTTACAGAATCAACTTTAAAATCTTTTATAGTTTGATAAGTGTCTTTATTAACGTATTCATTATGATTGGTGGGTTCTTCATCTTTTTTTACCCATAAAGGTTTAATAGCTTTAGTAAAATCTGACTGTACTTCTATTTTTTTATAGTCCTTTGACACGTAACGCACCTTTCAAAAAATTTGTCCATTCTTGTCCTTTTTTATTCCAATTATAAAATCGTTTATAAAACTTCTGTTGTTCCTCAAGATGATTTTGAATATCATTAGTATGTAAATAAGCTATAGCTACTTCAATAGCTTGGGCAAAAGATGCAGCAAATAATTCATGGTTTTGAGAATAATTTACATAAACAGGCCACTCAGCACAAGTTTCAGGAAGTGCACCAAAATTAGTTGTAATTACATGCGTACCTGCTGCTAAAGCTTCTAAAGCAGAAGCGCAGAAAGTTTCTTCAAATATACATGGGTAAACAAATAAATCATAATCTGTTAAGTGTTCTAAAATATATTCATGGGGTTTAAAACCAATGTAGTTTACATTTGGTAATGATTTGGCTTGCTCATACAAAAGTTTAAACGCATCCTCATGATCTTTAGCAAACTCGGATCCGTAGACATTACATGAACTATATACATCTAACGTAACATGAGTGCTTTTAAGCATTTGCATTGCTAGTAACAATACATTTAATCCTCTCCAAGGAGTGCAATGATGAATTATTCTTATAGGTTCACCTTGTTTGTAAATTTTTCTTTTAGGAAAATGATGTGCACCATTCTTAATTACAATACTTTTATCTTCTGGTATTTGATGGAAGTATCTAAACTTCTCATAGTTCCAATGAGAATTAAAGACGTACCAATCATATTCATCGTGTCTTTTAGGATTACCAAAAAATTCTTGTAAATTACCTTGATCGTAAGAATTCTTTTGCCAAAGAATATTTAATTTTTTAGGATCAATTGGAACCTTTCCTGGTATAGATGTACAGATTTGCACTTTGTCCAAAATTTCTTTTGGCACGTGCTTTATCAACTGTTCTTGCTGAAGTTCAGTTGCTCCTCTAGGCTCCATATATTTTTATTATTATTTTTTAGTTTCAGCACCCAAAGAAACTTTAGTAACTTTAATTTCAAGATCTTGTCTAAAGTCGTCTGCCGTAGTATCTGTATTTGGATCTGCAACGTCTGCATCAAACTCAGCTTTATCTGCATAAACCTTACCAGTTCTTTTATGTTTTACAATTTCTTTTGCTGTTGCGGGTATTTTAGTTATTGCCATATTTACCGTCCTTGTCGATTGTATTTCTTATAGTCTCTTTTTTCATTTTTTGAAAGTCTTTTCTTATGCCTTCGAGGTCTTTTTCTAGGCTGTGGTCTGGGTGTAAAATTTACAAATTTACGTTTAGCCATTTTCCTGTGATCTATCTAAGAGTGCATATGATACTATACCTTGAATTTCATTAGCGGTTCCTGCTGTCATTTTTAATATATCACCGCCTTCTAAAACTAATGTTTGATTAATTACATCTAAAACAGTATTAGCAGCTACGGCTTTTCTTGAAATAGAAAAAGTGGCTGTAGCAGATGTATCAGTTACTTGTACAGATAAGTTAACCGGACTCCCGCTAGAGTTATCTAATTGTATTTGTTTTATCAAAACAGTTCCATCAGATGGACAGGTAACTACATTAGTTGTATCAGTTGTAGTTAAATTAATACCTTGATTTTTATATTGTATTGTCATGAACTAAACCAATTAAAACTATCTTGTTCCTCTTTTAATTCATTTTGAAAAGCAAAATTTAATTGATTTTTCATTGTATCGATAGCTTCTATAATTTGACGTTGATTAGATCCATCATATTCTGCTTGAGGTTCCGGAATTTGTAATATTATTTTAGCCATTAAATAGCTCCGCTTGCTTCCCAACTAGCACTAGCTGCTTTTCCTATTCTATTACCACGTGCGGTTGAAACTGCAGAGCCTCCTCCTGAATCATCTGGTAATATATTTTTATTCATCTTACCGGATCTATAATCTTGAATTGTTTGTTTCTGACCTTTTGTTGCATGTTTTAATCTAAGGTTTTGCATTTTAATATTATCATTATCTTGTCTTTGTTGTAATTTTACTATTCTATCATTAAGAGTAGCAACTTTTTTATCATAAGCACCACGGTTAGTTTTTCTTAAATTAGAAAATTTTTTAGGTAAATTCTTTAAAGTTTTTTCAATTCCTTCAATTCTTTTTTGGTATGCTCTATCCAAACCTACGTTTGGAGGCTCTCCAAGTTTTCCACCTGTTAATGTATGTAAACCACCTCCTGATACAGGATTATATCCTGCCATCAAATCACCTTCTGCTATTCTTCCAATATCATCTGTGCCGTACATACCTGCATAATAATTTTTTGCATCAGTAATCATTGGATCTTCTTTAGGTAACATAGCACCTAACATAGTAGCTGCCATGGGAACAAAACCTGGAAAATTTGCTTTATTTAAAATTTTATTCTGTATAAAGCTTTTAGCTGTATTAATTGGATTAAAAGGTATATTATTGTTGTTAGCTGCTAGTGTATTTGCATTATTGTTTATTACTGGTGTACCTCCTATTGAATTATTTAAAACTTGTGTATAGATAGGTTCAACTCCTAATCCTTGAACGTTTGCTCGTGGTAGATAATTAAATCGAGATTCTAAAGTAGGGACCACATTTCCTGTATTTGCCTGTAAAGGAACATTATTTCCTGTACTTGACAAATCAGGTCTATTATTAAACACAAAAGGGTCTCTTAAATTATTAAGGTAGTTAATATCGTATTCGTTCATTATCTCATACCATCTGGTTGTGTGTCTGCTCTAAATGTGCCATATCTCCACGTTTGGTTAACAGATTCGTTTTCTACTTTTAAACTAGCTAATCTTGCTCTAGCCCTAGTGTCCACTTTACTAGTTGATGAGCTTACTGTAAAGGGTCCTAAAGGAGAAGATGTTTCGGTGTCCGTTGGATAGTCTTTAAGAAGAATGGATATTTTTGCATCTCCTGTAAGAACTTTAAAATCTGGAACAAACCTTCTCATGCTCATAAAATACTGTCCATTACCTTCAATATCTAAGTCAAAATCTCCAGATTGTATAAAAGATGTTATAGCGGTAGATGTTCCTGAAGTTGTTACTTGGTTATTACCTTTCTCTTGTGCATAATACGTTGAAGCTCCATTAACTGCGGTAGCTCCTTGAATAGTAGGAAATGTAGGCACTCCCGTTGCACTGTATTCAGTTGAGTAAGGATACTCAAATAACGTTGCGTCTAAATAAGTTGTTCGAGCCATAGACCCAGTAGTCCAAACTCTTTCACCATAATTATAAGTAACTACTCTATCTATATTTGATGATCCATCTTTAGGATAGAACCAACTAATTTCTGTAAATAAAGAATTTAGTCCTGCATATATTAATTCCTCTGCAGTGTAATTAACACCAAGATTACTTCCATCAGTTGAAAAAACAAAATCTTCTACTAAACAAGGTACTGATTTTACAGTACCATCAAACACAAAAAATCCTCCTGATCTTCCCATCCACCAAACGGCACCGTTAACATATTTTAATGCGTGTTGTCCAATTAAACCACAATTAGATCCAACTTGTTTTATTGAAAAAGTAAATGGAGGTCCTACAAATTGAATAATATACGCTGAAGTATCTGTTAAAACTAATGTATAATCTTTAGCTTTTACCGCTCCTACTATTTGAGTTCCTGCATCTAATCTAAATGTACCTGCGGTATTAATTGATGTCGGTGCATAAGTTGACGTAGATTCTTGATCAGAAAATCTAATAAACATTTTGTCTTGTGTGCTAGTAGTGCCAATAGTGGTTTCTGTTCCAAGCATAATTAAATGTCTATCTCTTTGAGATACAATAGACATTATACTTTTTGTAGGGGCTCCACTAAGTACAGTTGCACGTGTGATAAGAGCATTGGCAGTAGAATTTATAGGTTGCCAACCAAAAGATTTACCATTTTTAACTGTTGCAATTAATTGTTGACCAAAATTATCTAATGACCATGAACCAGGTTCAATAGTTATTGTAGAGGATAAAGAAGCTACTCCCCATCCAAGATAAAGTTCAACACCAGTTCCTGAAGAATGCGCAGATCGTGTTCCTCCTGCACCTCTAGTTATTCCGGTAAGATCATTACTTGATATTCCTGTGTAAGAAATAAATTCAGCTCCGACTTTTATTGTTCCGGTTGTATTAAATCCAGCAGTGCTTGAAAGGGTGATGCTTGTACCAGAACCTCCAGTACCAGCAGTGTCATCATTTAAAGATCCGTTTAACGTGCTTATGACTCCAGATGCTCCACCCCATCCTGTAGTTCCGTATCCATATCCAGCAGTTTGATTTATAGGTCCGACTTTAATATAAGGATTTACAGTAGCCGATCCACTTCCCGCTACGCTAGTTCCTGCTCCTGCAGCCATAGTAATTGTAAAGGTGTCAACTGTAGGTGCCGTCACCACTTGAAAAGTATTGGTTTCAAAATCAGCGGCTACATAACCTGCTCCGGTTGGAGGAGTAACAGAAGTAAAAGTAAATAAATCCCCTACTGATAAATTATGCGCAGCTTTGTTAACCGTTACAGATGCTTGAGTATTAACTGTAGTAAAGGTACAACCTGTTAAAGCAGTTCCCAAAGGTGTTATATCATAGAACGAACCACTATAATAAATTACTAAAACTCTAGATGAACCTAAAGCTACATATCTTCGACCGTCTAAATCTGCCCATGCGTGTTGCTCTCTTACTGGACCACATAATGTAGAAGCAGATAATTCTTCCCATCCACCTAATTTTTCTGGTAAACCATACCTAAACCTAACGTTATCGCCATCAGTCCATTGACCTTCAGCTCCCGCTTCCGTTACTTGTTTGTTAAATCCTGGTCTTATTTGTACACTTGTTAAAGGCATAATTCATTATACTACATCAAATCTAATGATTAAAGTGGTCTAGAAAGGTATATATATGTCCTTAAACATACTCCGCTCTATAATTTCGGATAAATGATTTTCATACTGAACTATAGGCAAACCAGCAAGATTAAAAGAAGTGTTTAATAAAATAGGTACATTTGTTTGATTGTTAAATTCTTTAATTAATTGGTAATAATTAACATTATCTTTTTCTTTTAAAGTTTGTACTCTACATGTACCGTCAACATGCACAATAGCAGGAGCTTCTTGTTTAACTTTATCTTTGGCATTTACTGCAAAAGACATATAGGGGCTTTCTTTTAAAGTACCCATATCAAAATACAAATTAGCATATTCTAATAATACTGTGCCAGCAGTAGGTCTCCAAAATTCTCTTCCTTTAAAATTATTAATAATGTATTTAGCCTCCTCTTTTCGTGGATCAAAAAGAATAGATCTTTGACCTAATGCTCTAGGTCCCCATTCTCCATCACCTTTTTGAAAAATTACTAAAGGTTTATTATCTAATAAGATTTCAACAGCTTTTTTTAAATCATTTGTAATCATTAATATATTTAGCTACTCCTATAGCTGTTCCTTCGTCTCCTGGAATAGGATCAACAAAAAAGTTTAAGTCTGGAAATTCTTTAACTAACTTAAAATTATTAACACAATTTAATGCGCATCCTCCACTTAAAATTATATTTTTAGATTTACTTAATTCTAAACATCCTTTTACTAATTCACATAAGTTTTTAAAATGTTGGGATTGTATATAATCAGCCAACTCTACATCTTCTTTATTTAAATTATATTTTTCTTCTTGATTTATATAAGATGATAAACCCATTAATTTACCTGCTTGACTGTGGTTATGTTTAGTTACAAAATTTAATTTTTCACAAGCATAATTAAAACTTAAACCTCCGTAGGCTTTACCTGAATAGTTTACTAAAGTTCCATTAACTTTTTCTTTTAAAACGTGAGGGTATCCATATTCTTCTTTATCATTTAAATAATCTCTGGGTAAACTAAGATTTTTTCTAATAGATAAATTTTTATAAAGTTCAGAATAATAATTTTTATTTATGTAGATTATAGTTTCTAATTCTTGATAACCTGGGTTGTAAGGTTCGGCTCCTCCCCCATCTACAATTATACAGGTTGCCTCATCAAAATTAGAAAAATAAAAACCACAGATTGCATGATATATATGATGCTTTTTTACATCATAATAAAAAGGTTTATGTTTATATTTATTATGAATATTATTAACAATAGTTGGACTATCAGAAGATTTAATAGAATTATAAGATGCGTATCCAATACAATTTATATCTTCATTAAATATTTTATCTAGACAAAACAAACTTGTTGTTTTTGTATCGGGAGTAAACAACTTATAATTAATTAATCTGTCTTCATTTAAAAATTTAGTAACTTTACCATTATCTAATAAACAAGCAGTAGGACTATGAGAAACATTTACTCCTATAATCTTATTTTGTTTTAATGTCTTGCCCATTTACTGTTTGAGTATTCATTATTTTTTCGTCTTTAAAATTAATGTTAAAACTAGAAGCAACACTAACTAGTGAATTAACAAAATGTTTTAACATTACTGGTTCGAATAACAAACATTTTTTTTCAGCTATAATCTTTATTTCCTCTTCAGAAAATTCTATTTTTCCTGAGCCATCATCTTTATGTTGAATTATTTTCATTTATTAAATCTCCTTTATGGTTAGCATGTGGTCCTTTCTGATTTACATAATGTAAAAAAACTTGCATATAATAATCTCCTTCAAAAGCTTCACGTCTGTGTCTTACATTAGTTCCTTTATATACAATAGCATCCCCAACATTTAAAGATATTGGTGTGTCTTCCATGTAAATAGGCCAATCGGTTTTATCTGAGTCTATAAAAACTGTTACAGAAAATTCACAAGACGGTCTATCAGTATGCTCTTCTAATATTGCACCATAAGTATAACATCGCCAAAATGTATATGTAGAATGTAAATCAATTTTTAAAACTTTTTCTACAATATTTTTTTTATTATTTAATATAACTTGCATTAAAGGATCTTTGTAAAAACATGTATCTCCGTTGTTATTTTGTAGAACATCAAAATTAGTTTTATTATTTATATGTTGTAATTTACAATAATCTTTTAGTAAATTTATTTCTGTTGTATTTAAAAAATTATTTACTCTGTAATATTTAAAATCTTCTTGAGTCATTATGCGAACCATGATACCAAAACAAATCTTTTTCCTTCTGTTACATTATTAACAGAATGAGGATATAAAAAATTTGAAGGCCATACTATCATTCTCCCTGATTTAGGTTTTATCGTTTGATAAATTTCATCTCTATTTTGAGGGTTATGAAAATTTAACTCCCCTCCTTTATAATCATCATTTAAAAAATAAATTATACTTATATTTCGTGGAAATTTTAAATGATAATCTGTGTGAATTACATACTTACCACCCACATCATACTGCAACGCTTCTAGACTTGAAATACCAGAAGATTCTGTTCTACAAGTTAAAAGCGATTGATATTCAATATGATAGTGAGTAAAAAAATTACACCAATAATTATACCAATGTGTTTTAGATAAATTTTTTTCGTCTATATGAAAAGGAAATGTTGTAGCAGCTCTAGTTTTTTTCTTAATAATATCTGGTTTAGTATGGGACTCTATTATTTTAGCTTCTTCAAACTTAACAGTATTTAAATATTTTATAAAAGAACCAATAATATTTAAATCATGTGTATTATCAAATATTCTTATAAAATTTTTTAATTCCATTTTTTCTTTTTCCAAAAAACTTTTTTGTAATTATCTTGTATATATTTTTTAAAAGCAGAAATTTCTGTTCTTTTTTCTTTATTGTTTATTTTCATTTTCCAATCTTCTCTTTTAAAAGGAATAACTTGTACATACGGAGTACCTCTTTTTAAAGTAGTTTCTAGCACAGGATACTTATCACCATTAATTATCATAGGAAAATTTACCTCTGAATTAAAAGTATCAGTGTCTACAATACCTGATATAATTTCAAATCTATCATCACGATTATTTAAAGGAGGCACAAAAAGACAAGAATATCCTGGAGGAGTAGTTATTTTAATAGGATTTATTATTTTAAAGTAAGGTAAGTGTTTATTTTTTTCATGCATAGGACACTTTCCCAGTTGATAAGGTTGGTGGAAATCATCAGCATCTGATCCTATGTTAACAGAATATTGATGTCTTAATACTTCTTGCGTAACATGTATTGCGTTTTTAAAGTAAGAATCTGCATTTCCTTCTGAATCTTTAACATTATGAGCAATATACATATCTTGAGGTAATTTTAAAATATACCCAGCATTTAAGGAATCTAAAAAAGGCATACATCCTTTAATAGTTTGAATTTTAAAACTATGTTTTAAATTTTTATACCAATCTGGAATGTTAAATTTAGCAGGAATAGGATAAACATCTTTAAGATAGTCAGTCCATTCAGGACTGTGCGAAAACTCTATGATATTGTCGGAAGACCACATGATGTTTTTTAACTAAAAAAAACATTAATGTAAAGTTAAAACAATCTTATTTCAATATACTTGTTGTTATCCAACATTGATTTAAAACAACTTTCAGTAAGGTTGTTTGCATCAAGAGTATTTAGAAAAGTTAAAGTTGCATTAGCATCAGCTATTTTAGAATGATTAGGTTTAGCTGCAATTCTATCTTCTAATTCTTTTTTAAACCAATTATATTTTGCTTGATGATCACCATCATCCCCTGCAACTGATTGAGCAAGAGTTATCCATGGTGGACCACTTTCAGAATCAAGTTGTGGAACTTGATCTGCAAAGGTAACATCATCATTTGCAAACACCATTGAAGTTGTTCCATTAAATACATTGTCATAATCAGAATCACTAATATCTTTAATTGTACAAGAATTTAAGTTATTCCCTACAACATAATTTTGATCAGTATCTGTTTTAACACCTGCTATTAAATTACCTTCAGCTATTCCTAAATTATTAAAAATTAATTTAGCCATTTAATTACCCTTCATTATCATATACAGCTATTGCACCTGCTGTTGTAGTTTGACCTAAAAGCGTCATTTCTGCAGCCCCATTACCTGAAAAATCTTCTTGTGCAGAAGGCGATAAAGTTCCTGCTGATCCAGGTGAACCAGCAAAGTTACTCATTCCTCTAGTTCCACCGCCACCGCCATTTGCTGCGTAAGTAGTTCCAGGATGAGTAAAAGTCGAAGCTCCGCCAGAAGTTCCTCCTGCCATTGGGCCTCCTGGTGATCCTGCGCTTCCGGCTGCATATGGTGCTGAGTAAGGATGTGATGAAACAGGAATTGACCAAAAGCCAAATGCTCCTGTACCTCCACTTCCGCCTCCTCGTGGACCATTATTTCCACCACTTCCGCCATTACCAGCTTTTGCATATAAGTGGGTAACAGTAACAGATGGATGTGCAGTGTAATTTCCAGTTCCGCCTGATGTAGCAAATGATATTGGTCTCATGTTAGCACCTCCACCAGAGCCTTCAGCTGCGGCAGTAAGTCTGCCTTGAGCATCAACAGTAATAGTAGCAGTTGCGTAAGTTCCTGCGGAAACAGTTGTGTTAGCTAATTTATCTGCAGTCACGGCATCGTCAGCAATCATATCAGTTGCAACTTGGACTTCACCAATAGCTCCTGCAGTTGCAGCTCCTAAAACTCTATTGCCCGTACCAAGATTTTGCATTTTAGCATAAGTAACTGCATCATCATTTATCACTGCAGTAACTACTGCATTATCAGAAATGTTTGCAGCTCTTACAGCATCATCAGCAATTTGATCGTTGCCTACAGCATCGTCAGCGATTTGCGCTGATCCTACCGTTCCGCCTAAAGTATCTAAAGAAATTTCTTTTAAATTTGTTCCGTCTGAATAAGCTGCATAAATTTTTGCAGCATCTAAAGTAAATCCTGTTCCAGATGCAGTTTTAATTGTAAGATTAGCAGGATTAGTTAATGCTGTTGCATCAAAAATATAAAATTTTTCTATTGAATCTGGAATAGTACAAATTGTACTAGCAGCGATTGAAGCTGTAGCAAATTTTATTACCATATTTCTAGCGTTAGAAATAGTTTTATCAGTCATTGCTAAAGCTAAAGTTCCACCACTTGATAGTGTTACTTGCTCATATCCTGCAATAGCTTGTTGTATTAAATTTAAATTGTTATTTGTGTTTGTACCCCATGTACCGGCATTTTCACCGGTTACCATTAATTCTAATTTTAAATCACTTGAATAAGTTGATGTCATAAATTGTGTCTCCTAAATTAACTTATTTTACCTTAACTAAGCTGCTAAATCAACCTCGTGCCAAATATTAACAACATCGGGGTCAATTTCAGACCATGCAAATATATTAACTTCACCTGTGCTGGAAGTCAATGATTGACCTGTAGGACTAACATTTGAAGTCTGAACAGTTCCTTCTTCTCCTAAAGAAGCTGTTAAAGATTGCCCAGAAACCCCTACTATTTGAGCTGGAATAGAGCTTTGGGTTCCTATACTTGACGTTAAAGCTTGACCCGTAGCTGATTCAGTTGTGCCTTGCACAAGAGAAATTGAGCCTATACTCATTGTGCCTTGAGAGCCTGTTACATCGACTGGAGTTTTTAATCCAGCAATAGTGCTTCCGACACTACTAGTTAAAGATTGTCCAGTAACAGATTCATTTGTGCTTTGGACAAGACTCTGTGTTCCTATGGAACTGTTTAATGTGTGTTCAGCTACCGTAATTGATAAATCAGCATCCGCTTGTACTGAATAAGTACCAAAAGTTAAAGTTGTACTTATTCCAGTTACTGAAACATTGGCATCAGCAACAGTGCTTTCTTCTCCTATAGAAGAAGTTAAAGATTGCCCAGTAACTTGAACGCTGTAAGCATCGCCCCATGTTAAGTTACCCCACTCATCTCTACCCCAACCTGCACCAATTAAATATTGATCATCAATTGTGACTGCACCACTACTTGTACTAAGAGCAGTTCCAGTTACATTTTGTTGAATGCCTCGTGCAATGTCTTCCTCGCCCATGGCGAAAGTTGCACTTGAGCCCGTAACTGAAACTAAAGCAGAGGTTCCCCCAACAGTAGTTCCCTGTGAAGATGTTATTTGTATGCCACTAACACTTACATCCGCATTAGCTGTGGTTGTGGCTGAACCTATTGATGAAGTTGATGATACGCCACTGACTGAGAAGGTTTCATCAGAAAGGTCTCCCCATTCTGCTGCTCCCCATGTTTTCTTCCCCCATCCAGTGGCCATATCATTTTATTCCTTATTCTTATGCTAATCTTAAAATTGCAGCAGAAGTTGTAAATGCAGGGAACTGAATTGTAAATGTTCCCGAAGTTGCAGTTTTATCTCCACCAAAATCTAAAACAGCCACGGCATCAGTTGTGCTTGATCCTGATCCAGTAGTCGTGTTGTAAATTAAGGCACCTCTTGCTGTTAGTGTTACACCAACAAAAGATAAATCAGCAAAATCCGTAATAGCAGTATTTGTTGCCATTGAAGTACCAGCATTAACTAATGCTTTCCCTCCAGCTGAGTAGCCAGATGGAGAAGATACTTCGTTACCTGTTGCATAATTAGTTGTTGATTTTCCTAAACTAGATGAGTTTGTATACATTGCCAATTTGAATGTGTCACCACCTGGATTAGAAAAATTATGCTTACCTTCTAGTAATTCTTTTTTAAAAGAATTACAAATTGCGTTTGTTGTTATTGCCATAATTATTCTCCTTTAATTAATAAATTGTGTTTGGAGAAGGAGATGGAACTTTCACTCTTGGAACTCCATCATCATACTCCGCACGTCTTCTTCTACCCATTTGTTGTAGGGCAAAATTCTGTATTTCTTCATCATACTTCTTTTTATACAATGTGTATAGATTGTCGGGTCCTTTTAAATAGCTGTAAGCTTCTACTAAGACCCCATGTAAAAGCATGGATTCTTGATTAGTTGATAAATAAGTATTTGTAGATGAATCAAAATGAGGTGGGCTTTTTATGTAATTTAATTGTACTGTATCTGCACTTGAAGGCATAGGAGCCACAAGAATAACAGGCCCCTGAACTACATTATCTTCCCAATTAGCCCAGTATTTCGGATTTCCAGTAGCATCTGTATGATTATATTCTGATATAAAACTTGTGTCTCTTTTCTCTAAAAAATTTCTATGTCCAGATGAATTTATATGTTCCACCGATCTTACAAGGATACAATCAGCAGGTAAAATAACGTATCTTTTCGAAGCTGAAAATGTTGAAGTAGAATATTTTCTTAAATCATCATAATCAACTTTACCTGCTACGTCTAATTCAACAGCAGTAATAAAATCACCTATAATTGCATCTGTTAAAACAGTGCTACCTACTTCTGTGTAGTTTCTTACTTGTGTTAAAAAATTTGAATGTGTTATTGCCATTATGTTATACTCACTGTTGCTTTTCCTATTGTTGAAATAAGCTCTCTTCTTCTATTTTGTAATGAAGGATCTTCTGGAACCATACTATAAAGTGTTTCAGTATCTCCATGCCTTGTAATTTTAAATTCTTGTGTTCTAAATGCAAAATCACCAGGTAAGTCTAAATTTGCAATTCCAACAGTTATTCCACCAGAAGCTACAACAGTAGAATCATTAGGCGCAAATGTTGGATTTATCGAAGACATCAGTTGTGGTTGTTGATAATGTTGAACTCTTGGATCTTGTAACGCAATCGCATCTGCTTGGTTTCGTCTTCTTCTTATCTGTGGTTGTTTTGGTTCAAACTCAGAATAATGGACTAATGAACCATTCCATTCTTTAACCATTTCTTCATATGGAAAGGCCATTCCTGATCTATCAGATATTGCTAATGCTCTTTTTCCTGTTGCAAATACTCCCATAATTATATCCTAACCACCTTGTACATAAAAGTTTTGAGGTGTTATATAAGTAGACGTTCTTTGACCATCTTCATTTAACGCTCTTTTTAATTCATCCTCATAAATTAATTTATTTTGTTGGACTAATTGTGGGTTTATTTTCATAGCTAAATAGTATGCTAGTCCTGCACACATACATGGTAAAAATCTATACACTACATCCGGATCATTTGTATAAACTCCTGCGTCTTCAATTCTTTTGATTACATAATATTTTAAATATGTGTAATTGTTAAGGTTTGGTGTTTGATATAAATATATAATTGGAGTTGTTTGTCTAGATACATAGTATTGAGACGGTGTTCCACTTGAATATTTATTAGGGATTGCTGCATAAGTTGATCTGTCTATTTTTGTTAATGCAACATCTTCTGTTTCTGTAGAGTTAGCTGAAGCTGCTGAAGTAGAAATAAAAGCCTCAAGAACATCACTAACATCACTTGCAACTGTGTAGTTGGCTTGTCCTGATACTAATGCGCTTTCATCTAATTCAACTTTCCAAAGATGTATTCCTCTATTTCCCCATTCTGAAAATAATAAGTTTAAACTAGTTCTAGCTGATTTTAAATCATAACCAGAATTAGTTCTTACACCGCATCTTTGGTAACCCTCTTGGATTACATCATCTATTGCTAAATTAAAAGCTGTAGTTCCTGAAGTAGCCATTATAAAATATCCTTATAATAATCGGTTATACCGCCTTTTTTCATGCCTGGTAGTTTTTGTTGTGTTCTTATAATTTTACCTTTTTTTTTCAATTCTAAATATTTTCTAAATTTTTTATTTTGTCTAGCCACCCTTTCAAGTATTGGGTTAGTGTCAATTTTTTTTAGTGTCATAATTTGAATCCTTTCAATAAAGGTCCATAATATTTTACTAAACTATCATTACTTACTTTTCTGCCGTCTATCTCAGAATGCATATAGCTACCATTATATTTTTCTAATTTTGGTGTACTTGGAGCTTGCGATGTAGTCTCACTGAAGGCTGCTCTACCCATTGCTGCTTTCATAACCTTTTTACCAGCAGGTACGCAGTTTGGTACCTTTTTTTTGCCTTTCTTCTTCATTCCTACTTGAACGTATCCATCCCAACAGGGTCCTTGTTTTGCCATTAGTCCTCCTTTTTAACAGCTTCTTTTAAAGTGTTTTTCTTCTCTTTTTTACGGTTATACACTTTCTTGGATTGTACCACTTTCGGAGCCCATAATCTAGAGCGCAATAGTTTTAAGAATGGATTAAATTTTTTTTTCAAGTAATTCTATAAGTATATTACCAGAAATTGTTTCGGAATGGTCATGCTTTAATACCATATGTTCTAAGAAACTAGGGAAGACCAACAATTGACCTTGTTTTAAATCTGGTTTAAAATTTTCCATAAAAATAGGCAATTCCATATTTTCATAATAAGATTGTAATAATTTATCAGCGGGATGAAAAAACAAAGTATGGGATTCTAATATTTTTTTATAAATAACAAATGAAAAATGAGACATAGGATGAGTATGTCTATCTTGATAATCATTTTCTTTATAATGGTTTTCCCAAATATTTTTTAAGTGAAGCCGGTGGGGTTTTCCAATGTCTTCTGAAATAAGGTTTGAAATATTTTTTAATAAATATTTTGTTGAATCAGGACATACCTCATTATTAAAATTATGAGAACTTTCAGTTTTAGATAACCATGTTTTAACAAAATCTACATGATTTATTCTTATCTCATTTACGTCAATAGTAGTTGCATAAATAGGAATAGAAAAAATATTTATTTTCATTTAACTTAATACAACTTTTGAAATTTTATCTTTAGTATACCTTTCAGCTACTCTATTAAAATCTAAGTTCCAAGATATTATAACTTTTTCACCATCTTTACTTTGTAAAGCTGGCGAACGATGAATAAAATGTGCAGGGAAAAAAACCATATCTCCTTCCTGTACTTCTATTGAAAAAGCATTTTCTAAAGAAGATGGATATAAAAATTGTGTATATGTACTTGTATTAATAGTAGGCATTTTAAGATAATACACCCCTGTAAAATTAGAGTGATGCGTATGCCAATTATGAATATGGTTATTTTTATAAGTTTGATACCACACTTTATTAATTATAACGTTTGTGTAACCTAAAGTTAAAGCAAATTTATTTAATTGATTATATAAAGGTTGTATTAATTCTTTTACCCATTCTCTTTTAAAATTATCAGCTATAGGCCAATCAGTTCGGTGTATTCTATCATTATAACCATCTTTATGATTAAACCACCCTACATCTTTAGTATTTTTTATTTTATCATATAAAGAATTTTTTAATGTTTTATGTTCAGGAAAAACATCTTTTAATATTGGACAGGATACTTCAAAAGCTTTAATCATTATAAATAATTTTGTCCATCCCCCACTCCTATTTTTCCAACGGGCATACATACCATTGCAATTGAGAATCTGTTTTTAAAAGAATTATTTATCTCAACTCTATGTTCATAGCAAGCAGGAAAAATAACTAAATCACCAGCTACAGTAGTTAGAACATATTTTTCTTGAGTCCAAGGTTTTAAGTTTTTTTCTGTAGCCGAAGTATACCAATTATCTAATTTTCTTTTTCTAAAACCAAGATAATTAGGATTTTCTGTGGTTCCCTGTGGATAATATACTGCACTTAACCAATGATTAGTGTGCCAATGATAATCAGAAAACGATTCAAAAGGTGTTTTAGAACCCCAAACTATTCCTAATTTTACTTTAGTTTCAAATGAATATTTTTCAAGTGCGTTGTTTATTTTTTGTAATAAAATTTTTTTTATAAAAGCACCATTATCAATAATATCTAATATGTTATAGGATGTAGATATTTGAGAACCTGGTCGATTATTCTCATAAACATTATTATATTTTAATTTTTTAAGAGAATTTATAACTTTTTTATTATCAATTTCTTCTATATTTATTTTGATAATCCAATCAACAAAAGGAGTTATTAACATTTTTATGTTATATCAATTTTCCATTTTAATGCTATAGTATAACGATCTAAGTTTCTAAAAGAAGAAGCTTTATGTAAAATATTAGCATCAAACACAATAATTCTACCTCCTATAAATGGAATACCAATTCTATTTTCTTTATCAATAAAGAAAGTTTCCCCACCTTCATCTATATTTAAATTTTCTGTATTTACGTAATAAAGTAATGTTTCGTAACCAGAATTTTCATTATCTTTATGATAAAAAGGATTTTCATTAGGAGAGAAAAAATTTATATATGATCTATGTAAATTTTTGTCTTTATTAGCCGTAACAGTTAATAATTTTTCAATTATACTTTCATTGTTTAAAGGTGTAGTTAAACCAGTTGGAGGCAGACCAGGTAAATCTGTTTCTCCTCTATAATATTCTTTATTTTTACAAAAAGTATAAATTGTTTCTTTGTCTTTATTTGAAATTTTATTATCAAATATTTTAATCATTAAAACTAAATATTTACACTAAATCTACTGCTTTTCCTAATATTGGTTTATATTTGGTTTTTCCTTCACTTTTAAATGCATGTAAAAAAGAGGCACGTCTACCTTCAGGTATATAGCTACAATGTATCCACCCGGAGTTTGGTTCTCCTGGAGTATAATATTCAACAATTAATTGATCATATTGTAATTCTCTATGAATCCAATCAGCTAGTTCAGCATTATCTACACCCATTACTTCGAAATCTGCCGCTTCCGCACGCGCGTGCTGCGAATTTACAGAGCTACCAATTGCTGTGCATAGCTCTGGGCTCCGATAGCATGAGGTCACTTTAACTCTACCGAAGTGATCACGCACTGGTTGAAGTATATTTTCACATAACGCTTTTAATTTTTCTATTTGATCTGCGTTAGGATTGTTATCAATTCCTTTACGAATTGCTGTATCTGATTTTATTAGTTCTTGTAGTGTAAAATTACGACTTAGGTTCATTTTTTATCTCCTTCATAGGACATATCTTCTGCCCATTCTTTATGGTTTTTATAAGTTCTTTTTGAATCTTTTTTTCTTTCCATTTGATAAAACATATTATTTGTATCCTCCGTTACCATGTCTGAGTTTTCTGCGTCCCAATACGTAGTTTGGACTTTATAGTCTGGCCAACTGTTATCAGTAGTATAGTTATTAACATGCCACAAAATACGATTATTAGGCTGAGCTGCATAATTCCCGTTAGCAAGAGCCAATATATGTGCACACTTATGTTCTTGAGGAATTTCAGAATGTTCAACATCCAAGATGTTAGTGTCTGGATGAGCCCAATCAATCGTGAATAAATATTGTCCATAATAAAATTTTTTATCTAATCCCAAGAATTTTCCATTTAAACCAGCCAACCAATCAAATTTATGAACACTAGGCCAATAACTAAAACAGTTCCACAGTTCCAACTCGTGGACTTGCATATCAGGCACTTTGGTTCTGTCATACGATTTTTGGAAAAACGCACTGATAGGCAATCTATAAAAGACGGCACCATTCGGTAACATAATATGAAATAAGATAGCACGACCTGGAATAGACGCAATGCCGAAGATAACGCAATCTTCACTTTCTCCATCATGTCCGGTAAGGTCATAAAGATATTCCTTTCTAATTTTACAATATATTGGTGGAATGTTTGCATTTAAATAAGCCATGTTGTGAATATAACATAAAATTATTCAAGTATTAAAGCTCTAATGTTTTTTCTGCCCTGATAAATTTCAGTCTTAGCTTTACCTTTATAGCATTTATAAGATACAGATTCGCTGTACTGTCTCTCTGCCGTACGCTTACCGCGTAAGCATTGGGCCATTGACGTTTGAATAAGGTGTTCTTTAATTTCTCCGTTTACGAACATCAGTAGGG
>TARA_R100001443_G_scaffold977_2_pt1 | contig 40723 bp, 57 predicted proteins | sample TARA_R100001443 | Tara Oceans TARA_R100001443 (sample SAMEA2622142) | marine metagenome | biome: marine biome (ENVO:00000447); feature: deep chlorophyll maximum layer (ENVO:xxxxxxxx); material: "saline water (ENVO:00002010), including plankton (ENVO:xxxxxxxx)" | depth 50 m
AACATACTTTGACATTGAATGCTAATTTAACTGCAAGCCAACGATATAGATTGATGAGAGTATCAGAAACTACGTTTGATGAAACTCCGGGCTTTATTGAATTCAACAAGGAGATACATACAGGACTCCAATACAATGATACTGCAACTAGATTAGATACAGGAGAACCTGCAACAATGGGTGCTACTACTACTAACTTTACAGGAGAGGGAATAGTTTCGATGTATGTCTTACTCGATGTTGATGACGACTTAGACTCTGATAATAAAATGATAGAGAATATAGATTTGGTAAATCAAAGCCTAGAACTATTCGACAACGGAGAAGTGATTGACTGTTGTATAACTGATGGACATACCACAACTAGAAAGAACATTACTGTCAGCAAAGATACCACTAATAATCGTGAAAGCCTAAGATTTGACTATGAAGGAACACTATCAGGAAATGGTGTAGTTTCCTTTGGTAAAGCATTTACAATCACAACAAACACTCCAATACAAAATGATGTGGAAAGAGCATACATAGGAACTACTATGGCAATAGGATTAGATGCTGAAACCGCTATTAATGAAATCCTAAATGAGAACGATATAGAAGTGGATGATAGCGAGAGAAACCTAACATTCACAGGTGCTATTGTTAGTGGTACTTCTGGAAATAACATCACTTTACAGTCAGCAGTAGCAACTGATGTAATAGCAAATGGAGATACGATATACAATCAAGATGGCAAACTCATTGGTTTAGTAGCATCAGGTCAAGGTACTACTACACTAACATTAGATGATGTTGACTATGATAGCGATAGCACAGTTGATACATTCTATACTCCACAACAATATGAGGAACTAGTAAAATACACAAGAAGGCCATTTATAATCAACACAAGGTTTGCTGAGAATGATGTCTTTACCGCAGTCAATTTCTTAGCATCAAAGAAAGGACTAGAGTATGTATTCAAAGGAGAGAAAATTCAGATTAGAGATATTGATGATTACTCATCGAGAAGAATATTTTCACTTAGATACAGGGATGGTCAAAATCTGATAAGTGCAGAAAACAACACATCTCTCTTTGATAGAGCCAACAAGGTAGTTGTGATAGGAGATAATGTAAAAGCCACAACAGAAATGCCTACCGATAAAAATACTAGGACTTTGACGCATATTGATTCTAACATCAAATATTCTAAAGAAGCACAAGTAAAGGCAGAACAACTTCTGGCATTACACAATGCTAAGACAACAAAAGTAACTATTGAAATTGAAAGAAAGGATGAAATGAAATTAATGAAACCCGGTGATTTAATCACACTTAACTTCCCTAATCACAACATTCCCCCCGATGACTATATTGTATATGAAATAGAGAATGCTATGTCTGCTATCAGTAAAATAACTGTTGGTACGTTTAATAAGACAATAGCGGAAAGGCTCGCTGAAATGAATATAGAAAGAAAAGGAGGATTTTCCACATTATTAACAAAGGACGTTACTGCTGAAGTAACCAGTAAATCTTTGTTTGAAGAGGTTGGTATAGATGAAGTTTCATTAATATCACAAAGAGCCATTCCCACAGGAACAACATTAGGGTGGGCAACCTTAATAGGTTGGTCAACACCAATGAACGCAGGGAGTGATGTTGTTACAACGGAGGAAATTGAATTATGATAACAGATGCAGGTAAAAACAAAACGGCCGATTTATTGATTGGAACAAATGGTTTCGGTCATATTGCAGTAGGTGATGGTGGTGATGATACTTCAACAAGTCAAAATACATTAGACCATGAAATCTTTAGAAAAGCAGTTGACTCTAAACAAGTCGTTGGTAATACAATAGTCTATACAATCACCTTTACAGGTGCAGAACTATTATCCAATGTAATATCAGAAATGGGTGTATTTGATGCCTCTAGTGGAGGCAACATGTTGAGCCGAGTCAACTTTAAGAGCATAGGCCCGTTAGCATCAAATGAAACATTAAGTTTCACTTTTAGGGTGGTGATTCCCTAATGACAGAATTTTCAGGCTTTATTAGTACATTGAAGGTTGCACCTACAACTAGCGACCAATTGGAAGACGGCATTGATAACCTACATAGCGGTATTATCAAAGCATTGAATACTGCTGATGCAGGTTCGTTCATTGCACATGGGTTCCAAGTTACATCTCAATCAGATGGAACATTCGATATAACTGCCGGAGGTTACTTCGATAAAGGAGAGTATAAAACATTAGGAACGCAAAGCGATAAAAGTAGTACAAACTTCACAGGTGCTTCCTCATATGATTGGTATGGTTTTATTGTAATAAACGCTAGTGGTGCAATAGCATTTAGAGGAACGAATACTTTAGGTTCTTCAGCCGCTAAAACTGCCGACCTTACAGATGGTGATATTCCAATATGTGTTGTTCAGATAGCAAAAGGAACAGGACAACAAGTTCAAAGAAAAATACAGTATGTTGGAATAAAGAAAACTACTAACACCTTAACCGCAGGTGATGAAAATAGCGGTGATTTCAGAAAGAGATTCGAGGTAAAAACTGATGGAGATATATATTCATATAACACATCAAACGCTTACCATACTAAATTAGCATTTACAGATGCATCAGGTTCAAACAAAACTGTAACTGTTCCAAGCATAACAGGCACAGTAGTTACAACAGGAGATTCACAAACTGTTGCTACTGGCATGATTGCTGATAACGCAGTAACACTTGCTAAAACAACAGGAGTACAAGGCTCACTTACGTTTGGGATATCAAACACCAATGCAGTAAAAGTAGACCATGCTTCTGTTCAAAATGGTGACTTTGCTAGATTTACTAGTTCTGGTTTAGAAGGTAGAAGCATAGCAGAAGTAAAGTCACAACTAGCATTAGTTAAAGGAGATGTGAATTTAGGCAATGTAGATAATACTGCTGATTCTGCTAAACCTGTTTCTACTGCACAACAAACTGCTTTGAATCTAAAAGCAAATCTGGACAATCCTACATTTACTGGTACAATAGCAATACCAAATATAAGCAACTTAGAAACTGCGGTGGCTACTAATACTGCAAAAATAGGAATTACCACGGCACAAGCAAACGATATTACTTCTGCAAAGAATAGAACAGATGTATTGACTGATACATATATTGAAGGAAAGGCAGCAGCCAAAATAGATGCATTACTTGGAGCAGACTCTAACGCTATTGACACACTAGCACAGTTAGAAGACTATCTATTGGATAGTAGCGTATCGGGTGGATTAATTCAATCATTAGCAGGTAAAGTACCTACCACTACAACAGTTAACGGCCATGCTCTATCAAGCAATGTTACAGTCACAAAGGGTAATGTTGGTCTTGGTAATGTAGATAACGATTCTACTGCGACAATAAGAGCAGGTACTACTAAGGCAAATGTTGGACTTAGCAATGTTTTGAATCAACCACAAGTAACTACATTTGTTTCTGATAATGCTCCTACTGCTACTGCGATTGGTGATATATGGATAGACTCAAATGATGATAATAAGATGTATAGAGCATCAGCAGTAGGCTCTGCAAATTGGGTAGCAGTTACAGTTGCTAAAGGAGCATTAGGACTAGTAAAGGCTGATGTAGGATTAGGCAACGTAGACAATAATTCAACCGCTACAATTAGAGCAGGTGTTACTCATTCAGATGTAGGAACAACAAAAGCAGATGTAGGATTAGGAAATGTAGAGAACAAGTCTTCTGCTACAATTAGAGGAGAAATAGTTGCTAGTAACATTCCAAATCTAAACGCATCTAAGATTAATGCAGGTACGTTTGCAGATGCCCGATTATCAAAGTCTTCTGTTATACAACACGCAGCCTCTAGTGATATTACTGATTTATCAAACTTAGGAACTAGTATAGATACATCAGCAGACTTCTTGTATGTGTTTGACAATGGTTCTCTCAAAAGTGCTTCAATAACAAATGTATTAGCAAAGATTACTTCATCAGAATTAGTAGGTACAGGAAAGGTATTCCCTAATACGTTACCTGCTGATGGAGCAGAAGTCAACGTTCAAGCAGACTTCAATGAAACAAGCGACTCTTCAGATGCTTTCATCCAAAATAAACCTACAATACCAACTAACAATAATCAATTGACAAATGGTGCAGGTTTCATTACTGGTTCTGCATTAAACGCATCAAACCTAAATTCAGGAACAATACCTGATGCAAGATTCCCGGCAACATTACCTGCTATAAGCGGTGCGAATCTAACTAATCTACCTGCTAGTGGAATAGCAAGTTTAGCAGCAGATTCAACACCACAATTAGGTGGAGATTTAGATGTTAATGGAAACAAAATAAAGGCAGTAGGTAGTGGTGATGTAGTCTTTGAAAAGGATGATGGACTATTCTTATTCAAAGATGTTGATTCGGCTAACGCTAGTGTTACTATTGGGCCAAGTTCTATATTATTCGACTTCCAAACGGAAGGAGGTGCTTCTGGTGGTGAAGCAGTATTACAATACAAGGATTCCGGGGGTACGGCAAGAAATTTTATAACGGCTGATAGCAATACAGTAGCAATAGAAAATAGGGCATCAAATGGAGAAGTTCACATTTATGGAAATACATCTACTGCGGGTAATAGTGGTAGAGTATTAGTAGCCGAGTTTAGAGATACAGATGTAACCACACAAAAGAAAATTATTGTTAATGCTCAAGGAGAAGGAATATCATTCGCTGATTCAGATGAATCTCATTTTGTTACACTAAAGCCTCATGCTACTACAACATCAAGTTATGATATTAAACTCCCTGCTGCGCAAGGCGGTGCTAATACTATATTGAAGAACGATGGTTCTGGTAATTTATCTTGGGTTGCTGATGAAGATAATCAATTAACTGATGCACAAGTGAGAAGTAAATTATCTGGTTCAGGATTAATATCCTACAATTCAAGTACAGGTGCAATTACTACTACTGCAAATAATTATTCTATATCTTCTGATATAATTAATGAAAATGATATGGCTTCCAATTCTGCTACCAAACCTGCATCACAAGCATCTATCAAAGCATTTGTAGAAAATAGCGTAATAGCAAATACAGATAGACAAGTAGATGATGCTACATTCAATACTAGCAATGGTGTATTGACACTAAGTAGAAGCGGTGGTCTTTCTGATGTTACCGTTGATTTAGATGGAAGGTTCGCACTATCTAGTGCAAGTGGAGAAACAAATCAAAACGCATTTAGCAATGTAGCAGTAAGCGGGCAGACAACTGTTGCAGCCGATTCAAAAACTGATACTCTAACTTTAGTAGGAGCAGGTGCTACAACAATAACAACAACGGCGGGAACTGATACAATCACTATTACTTCAACAGATAATAACACAACGTATTCAACTGCTACAAGTAGCACACTAGGATTAGTTAAGATTGGTTATAGCGAGAATGGTAAGAACTATCCTGTTGAATTATCAAGTGGACAAATGTATGTCAATGTACCTTGGACTGATAACGACACTCAATATTCTGTTGGAGATGGTGGACTTACTCAGCGTAACTTTACAACCACACTAAAGAATAAATTGGATGCAATTGAAGCGTCTGCTGATGTAACTGATAAGGCTAACATAATATCATCATTAGCAACAATGAATGAAAATGATACATTGAACATAGGAGATTCAGGCGAAGATACTAACGTTGTAATCAAAGGAAACTTAACTGTTAAAGGAGATACGAAGTATAGTAGTGAAACAGTACAAATCGTTGAAGATAACACATTAGCATTTAGAGCAGGTGATGGTGATGACCATGAAATCAAACTTACTGCTAATGATGCTACTACTGATAGAACAATAACACTACCAAATGCAAGTGGAACAGTAGCAGTATCAGCATCAGCAGGGGTAGCATTATCTGTAAACGGAAATATTACTGCTAATTTATCTGCATCACATGTTCCTAATCTAGATGCCTCAAAGATAAATTCAGGTTCTTTCGCAACTGCTAGAATACCAAATTTGGCAGCAAGCAAAATAACATCAGGAACATTCGCAACTGCTAGAATCGCTGATAGTGCTATTACAAATGCTAAACTTGCAGGTTCTATTGCTAACTCTAAATTATCTAATTCAACTATTACTGTAAGTGATGGTTCAAACTCAACTGCTACTGCATTAGGTGGAACAATAACATTCGCAGCAGGTGAAGGTATTGATGTTGCTGAGAGTTCTGGTACAGTTACATTTAGTGCTGAAGATGCTACTACATCAAACAAAGGTGTTGCATCATTTAATTCAAATGATTTCGCAGTATCTTCTGGTGCAGTTATAGTCAAAGAATCAGGTATTACTAATGCTCAATTAGCAGGTTCAATTGCTAATTCTAAACTATCAAATAGCGCAATAACAATTGCAGGTACTTCTACATCATTAGGTGGTTCAATTACCGCAGATACAATAGCGGGACAAATTAGTAATTCAACAATAACTAATGCACAATTAGGTAATTTAGCAGCATCAAAGATTACATCCGGTACTTTTGGTACTGCTAGGATTCCTAATCTTGCTGCCAGTAAAATTACTAGTGGTACATTTGGTACTGCAAGAATAGCCAATGATGCTATTACAGATGCTAAGATAGCAGATAATCAAATCCTTGCTAGTCATATTAAGTTCTCAAATGCTTCTGTTGGTGGTGACCAAGATAACATGGTAGTGACATATAATCATGCAGATGACAATTTCACATTAGTTACTGGTGCAGCCGGAGGAGAGAACAATCAGACTATAACAACAGGTACAGGTATTAGTGGTGCTAATAGCGGTTCAAGTGGAAACATAACTGTTGCTATTGATAACACAGTTGCTACATTATCGGGTTCTCAAACCTTAACAAATAAAACAATAGGAATTTCACAAGTAACTGAATTAAGCAACTTAACCGCAGCAGAAGGAGCGCAGTTAGAAAACATTGGTAGTACAACTATATCCGCAGCACAATGGGGTTATCTTGGTGCAGCGACAGGTGCAATAACTAATACAGATACACAACTAAGCACAGAACAAGTCCAAGACATTGTAGGGGCTATGTTTAGTAGCAATACTGAAACTAGAATAAGTGCAACATATCAAGACGGAGATGGAACGATTGATTTAGTAGTAGATGATATGACTGCAAATGATAACACCAATCAATTAACCACATTCCAATTAGAAGACGGTGATGGAACAGAAGTTACAATTAGTCACGGTAAAGAAGTGAAGTTTGTTGAAGGTACTGGTATTGATATTAACTGGACTGATACAAGTCATGGTTCAGATGGCGACCCATATGATTTGACTTTCGCATTGAAAGACAATTCGGTTAGTGCTACGCAATTGAATATTAGTGGTGATGGAACTTCTGGACAACTTATTCAATCAGATGGTGATGGTTCGTTTAGTTATGTTGACGCTAATACAGGAGATATAACTGGTGTAACCGCAGGTGCAGGTTTAACGGGAGGTGGCTCATCTGGCGGTGTTTCACTAGCAGTAGGAAATGGTACAGGTATATCAGTAACTTCCAATGCAGTAAATCTTGACTTATCAGAATTAACTACGTCTACATCAGATGGAGATGGTGACTTCTTTGCGGTAGTAGATACTAACAATGCTATGAAGAAACTAACTAAGGCTAATATCAATCTATCAGGCTTCAATAACGATGCAGGGTTTATTACAAGCCCAATGGCATTTATTCTAGAGGATGATGATGGTACTGAGGTATCAATATCACACGCTAAAGAGATTAAGTTCCACAGTGGTAACACAAGTATAGACATCAACTATTCTGATATATCTCCGGGTTCAGATGCAGACCCATTCGACTTGGATTTCAGAACATTATACGCTCCTTACATAAGGACAGATGATGATAGGGATTTTGCTCCTGATGACTTAGCAAATACCATTAGAGAAATATCAGGAAGATTCTCAACAAAGACAGGATTAGAGGATGGTTCAACCACTAACGCTTCTGATTATGTTGATGCTTTAGTATTAGATACATTCACAGGACATACAGGTGGAGATGCAAACTTACTGGCATTTTCTAAGACTAGCACAAAAAGAATCTATCACTACCGAGCAGACCAAGATGATACAAATTGGGGAACTGCTTCTACTATTGCATATACAAGTGAAATTCCAACAAATAACAATGAACTAACGAATGGAGCAGGTTTTACAACTAATGCAGGTACAGTAACAGATGTAACCGTAGGTATAGGTTTAGATGTAACAAACTCAACTACTACTCCAACTATTAGTGTTGATTTATCTGAATTTACAGACATGACGGCAGATGTTGTTGGCTCACAAGATGAATTGATTCTACTAGATAATGGTGCTGAAAGAAGAAAATTAGTAAGTGAAATTAAATTATCTCAGTTTAATAATGATTCATCATTTTTGACTGACATAAGTGGTGATTCTTCACCACAGTTAGGTGCTAATTTAGATGTTAATACAAATAAAATCGTATCTAATTCAAATGCAGATGTAACAATAGAGCCTCATGGTACTGGTAATATTCTACTCTATACTGATACGGCAATTGTAGGTGATGCTTCTACTGACTTCAAGTTGCAGCACAGAACAAAAACGAATTCGTTTATGTCATTCTTGAATAACGGTAACAATCAATTTACTGCTGATGCAAATATATATCTCAATGCAGATGAAGCGGGCAATGGTAACAGTCTAATTAGGTTGAATGCCCTTAGAACCACACTTGGAAAGTCCAATAACGATGTTGATTTAACTACACAAGGAACAGGTGATTTAACTCTAAGCACAAACTCTGGAACAAACTCTGGAACAATTAAAATCACTCAAGGTGCAAATGAAAAAATAGTAATTCAACCAAACGGCACAGGAAACGTTGCACTTGGTAACTTCATGTTCAATGCAGACCAAACAGTAGGTAGTGGTCAAGATAACTATGTAATGACTTACGACCATTCAGCAGGTACTATTGGTCTTGAAGCGTCTTCAGGTGGTGGTGGTTCTTCTACTACTGGTTCTTTCTACATTACCGCAGAAGAAAGTAACTGGCAACTGAATGTTGGTTCTTCAAATGGTTTCCATTGGTCTTTCGGTAATGGTGCTGATATAGGAGATGCACCTTCTAGTAACGCAAAGAACGAAGGTATTGCATTACCTGTTGATTGCACTTTGAAGTTTATGCACTTAAATTGTGCAAATGATGGTAATGAAACCGCAGGTAACAGTGCTACTGTTCAGATATACAAAGCAACTGCTGCAAATGCAACTCAATCAGCAGTTTCCAATGCTAATATAACCGCAACTGTTGCTACTAATGGACACGGTATATCTGCTACTGCTGATAAGGATATTGATTTCGACAAAGGTGATGTTATTCTATTCCGTTCAACTACGGCTAATCAAGCAGGAATATATCTAGGTAGAGGAACTATATCAGCATACTTTGTGGAGAGGTGATTAAATGGCAGATGATGACTTTAACAACATAACGGATAGCATGGAAGTTCTATGGAATAAGATGAGAAGAGTAAGGAATGCATTATTGAGGGATTCTGATAAATATGTATTACCGGACTTATGGGAACAATATACAGAAGAAGAGAAAGAGGAAGTAGTAAGGTACAGACAAGAATTAAGAGATTGGCCTGAAACAATTGACACCCCATTGAGTTTAGGAAGTAAATTACCTGATAAACCATCTTTTGTTAAAGATGTAGGAACTTATAATCTTAGACCTTAAAATAAGTTACTGTTAATTAGCGTAAACTGCTGGACTGAGAGTATTTGAAGTGCGGAAAAGTCTGGTCTAAAAAGTTAGACTTCACGGTTGCGATACAGGGCATTTGTTTGTCCTGCGGGACTGATTAACATCAGACGAAAAGAACGCCCGTAGAACACACTCTAGTAGCCTAGAATCGAATGTTTCATTATTTGTAGTGGGTCAAAAACCCATGAATAAATTAATTTGAGCCAAATCCGTTTTTTAGCCTAAAATAAAAACGTAATTTGTCAATTTTGCATTTTGCCAAATTTTTTAGAGTTGGCCTCCACAAAGGGCAAGACCTTTTCAGACCATAGAAAGTTACACTCTCTACATTCCCAAATCTTGACCCTTTGCGGAGAACCTACATAAAAACCTAGAATTCTTCTAGGTATCGTATCTTGCCCGCAAGCGGAACACGTTTCTCTAAGAGCCACGATTATTTCCGCCCCAGTCTTGTTGTTCTTCTGCCATTAGATTATCCATGTATTCTTCAATCGTTTGGTTGGAAACTCTATCTCCACTAAACGCTGCAAAGAATAACAGACATACTGCCATTAGAAACATTATCCATAATATCCATTCTATTGTACTCACCAGTTCACCTCAATCTCTTTCATTTCTTCTTCTTTCATATCGAAGCCTTTTACAACTCCGTTATCTATTCCATACTTCCACAAGTCAAACACTAATTCGCAGTCCTTCAAACAGTATTCTGCTACTTCTGTGTAGCCACCTGCCTTCCAAACTTTAGGTGCATCTTCGCTATGCATTATCTTAGCATCTTCTAAAGTATGTGTCACTAGATTATTCAGACTATACCTTTCCCCCATAACACTACTTACTTCACGGCTTGTGTCAATATAGGCTCTCTTGTTGATATACTTCTGAATACAGAATATATCTAGTGAATCTCTCAAAACAGGTAAATCAAAACCTGCAATGTTGTGACCAAGAAGCAGACCCCCTTTCTGCAAATGGTCATCTAAGTCAAACTTCAATTGGGATATAGGCTTGACTTCCACATTAGACTTCTTCAATTCATCTACTGCTTTATCAATGTATATTGTTCCTTTATCCCCATCCCATGTGCATACAGTAGATACTTGAAACATATGGGTATTACCCCATCCTCCTATATCATAGGAGTAATTCTTAGTTTCCAAATCTATTGCTAATACATCAGACATACATTTCACTCCGCAAAATCATCGTCTTTACCACGCCATAGAAAAGACCAACGGCTTATACCATACATTTTCATCAAACGCTTAGTAATTTTATCCATCACTCTCCGCCTCCCCACAGTCTAGCGATATTTGCTTTCTTATCTTCTTCAGGGTCAGGCATTTTAATGTCCTTTGCTCTCTTTAGGAAGGCAATCATATGGTCGCCTCCACCAACAGATACAATTGAACATAACTCCCAACCTTGCTCTCCTTCTGTATTTAGGTTATCTATCACGTTCTTAGGGCCATTGGCCGCATCGAACACCATAAATTTATTCTCCCACTTTGTCATTTTTGTTGTCCTCCAATAATTTTACATAAACTACTCTGTTTATTTTATCTTCTTCAAAATATTCTTCAATCTTGCCCCACCATTTGTATAGTGTTGATTGTCCTTTCTTTGTCTTCTCTCTAACCTTTTGGAATAGAACGTTCTTGTTAACCCATCCGTCTTTAGTTTTCAATTCACGATAAACCGTTTTAAAGACACTTATATTGGCTCTTTCTTCCAGACCCTTCTTCTCTTCCCGTAGGCTTTCATCAAGCCAAGATACGAGGGACTTATAGCACTTCCTAATTAGAGAGGATGCTTGAAGTACATTTTTTTGCGTAACAATGAACCTTTTATCTTTATCAGATATACTTGGGGCTTCTGCTACTGCACACAATATAGCCATCTTTTGAATATGTTTAAGCATTCTGTTAATGAAAGTTTCAACAGATTGAAACACTTCTATTCTACTGCTTTCAATGTATTTCTCCATTAATACACATTCTCTCTCTAAAGCGTCATTTGCATTCTTACTGAACCTCATAGTCTTTAGAGGGTCTTGACCTACATCATCAAATCTTTCTTTTAGAGTATCATATAGTGTCAAGAAGTTTTTGGCGTAAGTTGTTTTAGGTAATGCTCTATTACCAACAACTCCCCAATCTTTGATTAACTGTCTTCTCATTTGCTTCTGCTGATGTTGGGGTACTTCATAGATAAATATCAGAATCCTTTGAAGTACACCTTTCTCAGTAATTACAGTAGTCAATTCCTTTGGGATATATGTAGTAGCATATACAGAACGCCTACACTTACAAATGATAGGGTCTTCTCCCTGTTTTAGTTTCTTACTGATAACCCATGTTTCTCCCCATAGAGTATTCATGAATGTATTTAGATATACGATTGCTTGTTCTTTATGTTGGCTTTGCTTGAATATACCTGAATACTCAAACTCATCCCACATAGCCATTCCTTCACCTTCTAACTGGCCGGGAACTTGAACATCAATTTCCATCCTTCTCATTTGTCCGTTATCATCTTCTACTTCTTCTCTTCTCTTCTCATAAGAACCAATCAACGCAGCGTCGGTATAATCTGTAATATCAAAGATATCAAAATGAGTACCATGCTTTTCATTGATAGTATCGAATGTTAATCTCAATACTGGTAGGAACCAATTAGTCAATGTTGACTTTCCTGTTCCTGATGTTTGCATCCAAAGGAACTGAATGCGAGTATCATCAACATTCAAGTTACTAGGGATAGCAATCATATCTTTACACAATTGACCTAATACAGAAAAGAACGCTAACGCTGCGGGTACATCGTTGTAATTAGATGCCAACACCGCATCAGCAGTCCACTTTTCTACAATCTTTGGCAATGTCAATTTATTGCTTTCTGTCGTTGTATTATCATCTACGAAACTGTAATACAGTTCGTCTTCATATTCATTATAATTAGTTTCACTCCAATTCATACTACCACTTTCTCTTCACTATTTAGTGTGTCTATTATCCTCTTTGCTATCGTTGGGCCTATGCCATCAATAGAGGATAACTCATTTACATTTGATTCTCCTACTTCCATAACAGAACCATACTTTTCTATAATTTTCTTTGCTTTAGATTTACTAACTCCCTTGATGGTACATAGCATATCTAATCTCAAGTCATCAGTTGTAATTCTCTTCAACAACGTTGGTTGAATCACACTTCTTTTGACTGGCCTCATCTTGCATATTGTTGTAATTATCTTGGCTGCCTTCTGAGGGCTTTCTACCCAAAACACTTTACAATCAGTATCTAATGTAAGTCTACCAATTGCACCATAGAATTTGTGTTTCAGTAATTGTTCGTTTATCTGCATATTAACATACTTTGGATATGCCATAACCTGATGTAACGAACCGTGTATTATTACTATACTATATTCATAGTGTCTATCCATGTTATCTACTTGATTCCACAACCTTCCATTGAATACAGATTGTAGGAAATCAATAGTAGATTTTGCTTCAAAACATACATCTTGATAAACATAATCGCCTATCTCTATCCATTGTTTCTCAGTAAGTATATTCATTCTACTTGCTTCTGAAATGATGAACTCAGATAGATTAGACTTTTCTCTACTGTCTATTATCAACTTATTCATAGTACCACCAACAATAACTCGTTTGTAATATATGCCGTTATAGATAGATAAAACATTAGCCTTGCTAAATACATTATATCATGTGCATCAATCATGTTATTATCTCTCCTTTCAAATATGCATTACATTTCTTACATCTCAATTTCATCACTATTCCTTTGTATATATCTTTATTACCAGATACTTCTTCTACTTCCCATTCATGTTCTAATGGCTCGCATATCACTCGCAATACCTCCAACACTTACCGGGACAATAACCCTGCGGAATCAATTTGTCTTTACAACTAGGAGCATGATACCCACCATCAACTACAAACTTGACATGATGCCTAGTGGTCTTTTCATCCCAATCTAACCATATGTCTTCTTTGTCTGCTATTGCTTTGAATTCATTTATTATTATCTCCATCACTTCCGCTTTCTTTTCTTCGCTAATGTGTCTTTCTCTCATCGTAAGTATATCTCTATACCATTGTGTTAGATACACTCTTGCATAATGTCCGGGGTTCTCTACCATAATTGCATTGTGTAAACATGGTAGTATTGGTAACTCACCAACAGGTTTGGGTGCATTGATTTCAATGTCACTCATTTCTATCGGCTTTACTTTCGGCCATTGAACTAACTTACTTCCATACCTAACTTGAGGGTGATTACCCTTCATTGCCTTTTCAAGTATTGAGTCTAGACCTGAATCTAAATCTTCTCTTGTGATAGGAATACAGAAGTACGGGCCTTCGCTACTAAGATTAACTGTGTTAGGAATCCTACGAAGCCTCTTAACTTGAATTCCACTCCTATCCAAAGTCGGAGCAATAGGAGTAAGCGTGGTGAAATACGACTGAATGCTTCTGATATCATCAGCCTGTTCTCCATAAACTATCATATGAAAACCCTTACCACTAAAATACATATTGAAGAATACATCTTGTTCTAATAAAACATCACATACTCTAATACAATCGTAGTAGGCATTTTCTAATGGCTCATCGTGTGCATCAAAATCTAAAAACATTCTGTCTTTGATACAAGTAGAATCAATGGCTGCATCTTCAGCATATTTACCAAAATCATATACAGATGTATAGCAATTCATCTTACCATTAAAGGCATTAACCCATACTACGAATTCATCTTTATTGTTTATCTTTAGTCTTTTCATCTGTGGAGCGTTCTTTATGTGACTCCCCGCCCACACTTCTCTCGGAAACTTCATTTTTATTCACCTTAAATTCTATTATAGCAGAATCTAATTCTGCTTTCACTATTATTGCTATTTCTGATTTTAGTGTTTTCTTAACTAACCCCTGAAAAAATTGACCAAAGGTTAGTCCCTCTTCTATATTAACGTCCCATAGTAAATCAACTTTAGATTTTGCATCTAAGTCACCATAGGTTGTATCTGCTAACTCATCTATAACTTCCGTTATGTTTGTTATCTCATTAAAACTCCAAGTTTTATCTCTCAAATATTCTTTTATCTTTTCACTTAACATATTATCACCATGCCTCGGATTGTGCTGCATCGCATATAGGCATAAAACTACAATGCTGACAGGTCTTGAAGTAATACTTTGTAGGAAACTGTTCTCCTCCATTGTGTTTATCTTCATATGCCTTAATCAATTGAGTGATGCCTCTCATTACTGCATTGATACTGGTCTGTTTAACAGGCTCAGTTTCAATATAATTAGATACAGGATAGTACCATCCCCAATGAGTAATAGGAATGTCCCTATCTATACCTGCATTCTGTAATACATCATCAGGTGCATTATCTACAAGTAATTTGTAGAAGGACAATTCCTTTCTCATGCTTGTTCTCTTGTAATCTTTCCAAGGGCCAGTCTTCAATTCAATGGGTATGTAAGCCCCATCTTCAATGAACATCCTATCTATGATACCTTGTAGGTGAACTGTATAGTCACGCTCCAAGACGCATTTAGGATTCAAGTCCTGTGGAATAAATAACTCAGCATCTAACTTAACTTCGTTTATTACAGGAAGATAACTCTCTAGTTTGTTTGCTTGTTTGGCTTCCATGAATCTGTTAGCCTCAAAGACTGATATGTTCCTGTATATATCGGTATATCCGTCAATAGGGTGTAGCCCCATATTGTAATCTACCAACTCGTCATTTGACATATTCTCCGCTTTCTTTACATCGAATATATCAAAGAAATCTTCTCTACTATTGTGTACCGCAGTACCTTTAATCATAGCCTCACTTGTATCTTGCGGTAGCCTTTCAATATACGAAAACTCGTATTTTCTAGGACACCATTGAAATGAACCAAAAGAAGATTTTGTTATCTTCAAAGTAGGTTCTTCATCTTCTACATTCCATTGATATGTATATTCTCTCATTATTACCACCATTCATCTAATGTCTTTTGTTTTGAATCTCGTTTGATAGGGTCAAGACTCCAACCCATTGCCCTGTAAATTGGCTCGGCTTTCTTTATTATAGATTCTGCATAGTGCGGTAAATCCGCCTTGTGTTCCTCCAACTCTTCTATTGTTGATGCAGAAATGTAAGAGGGTCTTTTCCTAACACCTGTTACTGGATTAACGTATTTTGCTCTTTGAACATCATCTGCTACTCTAAGGAATACATATGAATCATCTATCTTGTTTTCTTCATTTTGGTGATTCCAAATAACACCCTCAATACCAGAACCAATACTAGGTCTTCTACCCTCTTGTGTCACTACCTCAAGAGGCTGACCACATTTAGGGCAACAAGAATCATGACTATCTCTTTGTGCCTCTTTGTGGGCATTAAGACAATCTTGTATTGATAATTGTTTTTTACAGTTTTTACATTTGTAAGTCAATCTTTCCGGCCTAAATCTACTTCTGTTAATAAGGTACTCCACTGGAACTTTACCTTCGAGAACTGCATAATATGCTTTCTTTAGCATCCCTGTTATTTCTGCCTCGGTGAATTGACCAACCCACATCTTTAGAATACTCATTTGAGTTTCCTTTGCTAGTTTGGTAATTGATAATCTCTTAGCAGTAAAACCAGTCATTACAAATTCTGGCTCCTCTAAGTATTTACCATCCTTCCAAGATATCAAACCTGCGTTTCTATTCTTAGTCATACCCACACCTAGAGATTGATAGTATTTCTCAAACTCTAATGTTACAGGATGCTCATCTAATTCTAGCAGATTAGGAAACTTCTGTCTAACGTGATTATTCAATAATTGAAGAGTTGCTTCTGCTTGCTCCATAGGCATTTGAACATAGATAGAATCAGTATGTCCGTACACCACCTTCATTTACATTCACCACACTTATATCTTCTATCTAAACCAAAAGGATGTATAGCACCGCACCATCTACATGCCCTTCTATTTTTCATAATTCCATCACCTTAAACGCAGCCTCTCTAATTGCTTCTCTAGCACTAGCAGTTATACTAGCAGCCAAATCAACATCAGCCCAACCAAATCCTTGATAGCCAACCACTCCATAAAAGGAGGCCATCAATCTCTTAACTGCTAACTGGTTGTTATTCCACTTAGCATATTCAGAAGGTTCCTTTGCCATATACATTCTCTTCTTATATTCTGTTCTTAGTTTCTTCAAGTCTAATACCGCTTTAGGTAGAAGACCTAATTCATCTGTTCTATAATACTTCCAATCCTCAAACTTAACAGGACTGAAATCTCTTGGTATCAAAACATTAACACCAAACTCAGTAGGTTCAGTAGACTTAGTTTCCCAAGATATATTTCTTGCTATCATCATAGAAGGATATAGACCTGCAAAATCAAATGCAGCCACTCCTAAGTGTAGTCCGTTTGTTCCTTCTGATTCTGGATTGTAAATCATAGCCCCTTCATATTCAATCCTTTCACCTTCTTTATCTCCTGTCGGTGCTTTCCAAGTAGCATTACGCATGAAGTAAATACCACCCATATTTGATGCATAGAAGCAAGCATCAAAAGGAGCAACAATCAAACGTTGAAGAGAAAGTATAGCCTCAGAAGTATAGTTTTCTTCATCTATTCTTAGAATCAAATCAACATCTTTCTTTGCATAGTCAAGATAGTTTTGAGTATCTTCTAACCATCCCCTAGAAAAGAATTGGTTCTTATCTGGGAACCTTTCACTAACTAGTTTCTTCTCACCAAGAACATTCTCAGATACATAGTCCAATGCTAAAGAAGGTAGTGTTCCTCGTTGTGCATCATTCCATTGTCTTTCAAACGCCAAGTCAAGATTTAGAATAAGCCTACCTCTAACTGGTTGCTCGATAGGAGTATAGTTCTTAACTGATTTACTCAGTTTAATTCCATCAGAATAATACACTCCTTTCACATCATGACAAGGAGATATTGCTCTTGGGTCAATACCATTCTCTTGTAGTCTTTCTATTAACTTAGGCAGGTCGAACTTTGAACCGAACCAAGCAATCAACATATCAGGGTCTTTGTCAATTATATCATCAACAAAGGCAGACAACATCTTTCTTTCAGAATCAAAAGGCTTTGAGTGTCCTTTCACTTTTCTATTAATAGAATCAGGTTGCCACCAATATACCTTAGACTCTTTTGAATAATTATCATAGTATGAAATACAAGTAATAGCACCATCATGGGGGCCACGTTGTTGCCACTCTAAATCCCAATAGAACTTTCTTAGTTTATATTCTGGCAGGTTTGTTAAACAATCTATGGCATACCGATAATGAAAGGGTACGTCTGCCTCAAAAGTTTCAGACCATTGCTTACGAAGTTCTCTAGTATATCCGGGTCTTGGTGGAGTCCATGTCACTTTTTTCAAAGCCCTACCATCAAGAGATACAGAACCATCAACAGTATAATTAAGATTGATTCTAAACGAATCCTTTCTACCGTTTACATACTCGGTGATATTAACACCGGAGCGTTCTGTTTCATTTGCTAAGATGTAAAAATATGGATTGAAGTCTGCATAGCCTACTTCCGATTCTAATCTTTTATTGTTCTCATCTCTCCATCTAAGAACAAATTTATTCGCATTATCTATTGCAGTAATTATCATTATATCATCCTCTAATATAGGGTGCTACTATTAACTTTCTATCTGCTCCACATAGTAGTATTGGAGCATCGTCTTTCAAGTAAAGGTACATTACACCAGAACAAAACTTGTCTAGTGGTGCTGAAAACTCTAGTGTTGAGTCTTCACCTTCACAAGAAATCACAGGTATTGTAACCTTGTAATTCTCAGTTTGATGAAAGTTGACAGAAGACAAACTAAACTCTCCGTCACCAACATTCAACCTGTAAGTTGCAGTACCTACAATCGCACAGTTTTTGATAGCATCTGCTAGAACACTACCTTCTACTGCTATCTTTGTTTCAAACGTGGTTCTACCAAACGTAGGAAACTCATCACTTGCATGATTGATTTCCATAGCAACAATCTTACTGATAGCAGTAATACCCGAATGCTCTACTAGCAACGGTATCTGCGCTCTTTGTGATTCTGTCTTTAGAATAACATTAGAAGCAGTAATCGTAACATGCATATCATCATACTTGAAAGTCTTCAGATACTTCTGTACTCTCTCTACTTCAAAAATAAACATTGACAGACTACCACTTCTTTGTATGTCAGTAATAGCAACGCTACACATTGCAGCCATTGTATCACTAGCATTTGTCAAAGTCAATGAAGTGCCATCATCGCTTATCGCTCCGGCTACATCATTACTAATGACTGCGGTTTTTGAAGAGTGTGAACTCTTGTACTTACCTTTCAATGTGACGGCATTTAATGCCGACTCAAACTCTTTCTTATTTACTGTAAATTTTACATTCATATTGCACCATCTCGTAGTTCAGTAATACCATGCCAAACTACATTAGGTGGTTTTCCATCCCTAGTCGTCCATGTAGTACCAACAAGATTACCTTTGGTTCTACTACCAATTAGTTTAGCAAAATACTTTAATTCCCCTTTGTCTTCTCTACTATAACATCTAATTTCCTGTTCTAGTTTGCCACCCCAATCTTGCCATGAAGGGACAAAACCTACAACAGTATTGTCAATGTACTGTTCCTTTTCGTGAGTAATATATATCACATCACAATTAAGAGAATAAACTGCTTCCATCATGAAGTTGAAAGTCTTGTTTCTTTCACCGTACTGCCAAGGCATAACCTTCGTTACTTTGGTCGGGTCATTATTGACCTTTAGCAGACAGGAGTTGAAGTAAGTATCAACGCCATCAAATACAAACACAGGGTTTTCTCCCTCTTGTATTCTTTGCCTAACCATATTAATGAACATCAAAGACTCTTTCTCAGACTTGTTTATGTCAATAACATTTCTCTTATCTCTATTGATAGGACAATGGATTTGAATCCTATCAGTAGAATCGTGGTGTTCTCTCCATGTGGATTCAACACCTCTATCCCAATCAAGAACATATATTGTCTTGTCTGGGAAGTCAAGTGATAAACCAGTTTTACCAGTCTTAGGCTTACCCCATATACCTAATACTAGTCTGGCTCTTTTATCTTTCTTCTTTAGGAACTTCTTAGCATATTGCTTGTTCCATTCTTCTTGCTCCTTACCAAAGTCAATTTCTTCTGCGTGAGCAATCTTTTCTGCTTTAACTGCATCTCCTTTATTCTCAGTAGTCCAACTCATCATCGTCACCTAATTCTAATTTTAATTCATATTCCGCCCAATCATTCAATATACTGCGTAGGTCTTCTTCATTGACCTTAATTCTTATTTCTTTACCTGATGGTACATGGAACTTCATCCAATACTCACCAGAATCCTCATTAAGTCGCCAAGTAATAAACTCGACAGTTCTCAACAAAGTAGCATAACTGCTACCATGTATTATTCCGTTTTCTATTTTAAACATGCTTTTCATTTAAATCACCTTTGTAGGGGCTTTGCACCCCTTTGACGGACACTACTACCGCTAGGAATGTTGGTCTTAGAACCAATCAATATCTTCTTCTGTTGACTCATAGGGTTCTGCTACAACACCACGATTCTCAGTGCAAAGAACACCGCTAACGTTTAGTGTAATATCACCCGGCCCACCATCTTGATTCTTACCTTGTGATGTTCTACCAACAAGAACCAATGTTGAACCAATACCAAAGTCAATATCAATGTTAGCGGGAATCCAACAAGTTGTTCCCGCCCATGAACCACCATCATAATCGAAGTCAGAATTCAAATCGCTTACAGTTATCCTTCTTGTTCCAATACTGTTTGGTGTCATGTTAACACTAGATACAGAACCATCAGTAATAACAAACCTTTGAGCATACGGCTTGCCTTCTGATTCTGAATGATGCCTTGCTATATCTGATAGACTACAATAGTGTGACATTGCATTTTCCATCATGTGATTCTGTAAATCAGATACAGATGGGCTTGCAGTCTTTCGTGGGTCATCATCAGATAAATCTGCATTATACACTAGGCTTTCCATTGTTCCCATCTTAAAACCATAAACCCTGTCAGTATTATTACTATCAGGAATACAGTCAAAATGCACATAATGGAACGTCTGTGGATTGAAAGTCTTACAACCATCTCCTTTGTAGGAGAAGTAATAAACACCCTCATTACCATCAACAGTACCAATAAACACACCTGCTAGTCTAAACTGTTCAGCAGGTAATGGTCTACCATAGTTTGAATTAGGGCCACTTGAATACTGTTGCATACTGTCTAGTGGAACAATCCACTTACCTACTTCTATCTCATGATGATTGTTTGGTAGGTCTGATACAGTCTTAATCTGTTCTTCACCCTTATGCATTCTACTAATCTCATAGCCACCGTCTTGCTCAAGAACAACGGCTACTTTACCAAGAGAATAAGTGGTATCTGCATCACGGAGATATTCATTCTTAATTCTCTCATTCTGCATCTTAGCCATATCTCTAGGAGCATCTAAAGATATGAAATATCCTGATGCTTTCTTTACTAGTGAATTACCACTAGATTCTTGTGGTGGTGCATCTTTGTAAGCGTATGCTCCACTAAACCATTGTCTAAACAAAGATAGAGCCAAAGCCCAATCTTCAATGGGGTTGAGATTGTTTGTTTCACAAATCTCCATATACTTTGTTTCTGTTTCAGAAACCTCTATTCCCAAGACTTCAGCAGCCTTGGCTATTTCCATATTTACTTTATCTTCCATATTTTCACTTCCAATATTTTCTTTTCTTTTTATATTCTTTCTTTAACCTAAAGTATTCAGACCATTTCATCAAATCACTCAAATACAAATCCAAACTCTTCAAGAGTTGTCTGTCTACTATTCTCTAATGTCAATGTTACTCTCATAACTCTCCATCCTCTTTTGGAGGCTCATATTGAGGCGACCATGCAGGTTGCATTGCTCCCCTATAATCAGTTGCTTCAACTGCCTCTCCTATCTTAAAACAAAGCAAAATAGCCTCATCGAATGTCATATCATTCTCCAAAGCCCAATTACTTATTTTGTCATACATTTCTTTCGGTATTCTTATCTTCATCTATCATCACCTTCTCCTTTAATCACATCTCTTTTCTTTCTATCTTCCAACTTATCTAGATTCAGTTGTGCTATTGCTCCTAGACTTAGGCCCAAATCAGTAGCCAAGTTTGCTAGATACCAAAGAACATCCCCTAATTCTTTTTCTATCTCATACGTTCTTGGAGCCATCCTCGGTTGGTTAGCCATCATTGTCTTTATGAATCCGTCATCACGAATCCATTTTTTAACTTTCTCAGCAACTTCACCGCTTTCCCCACAAAGCCCTAAAGATGGATAAATGATGTTCATATCTATTGGGTATATTGCGAATGTCTTCGCTTCTTTTTGATACTCATCAAAGTTCATCTCTCTTCCTCCGTTGCTAATTGTTCATTCATTTTATCCCAATACTTTTGTTCATAGTAAAGTTCTATGATTCCTTCAACCGTTAAACATAAACCTGCTAACGCCCAAAAGAAATCTGAATCTATGTTAGTATAACCTAACACGTTTAACATTGGGACTATTGTTAGGAGTAATCCTGTAACAACAATCCACTCATATCGCATGATTGCTTTCTTTACATCATGCCTGTCTATTACCCCATCATTGTTTAAATCAAATATCTTCATCTAAATCAACTGTCCTATCATCCATGCTGCCAAAACTTTAGGAGTCATGTTTGTGCTTCTCCATTCACTTTCACCTATCACTCTTAGATACTTGAACTTCTTAGGCGTTGGCAGACTTTTCTTAACTACAACATCATGCATTCCTATACAAATCGTTTTCATGTCTACCGACATATGTATCATATTGTGCATTTGTTTGAGGGCTAATTCGTATTGGTCATTTAGAATGTGTTCTAACAATTCATTGTAAGGTTGTTGCATTCTTTCTATTTGCATTGATAACGGGGTATTGCTCGAAACAGAAGCCTGTAATTCGGTAATCCCTCGTCTTAAATCACCATTGAGAGTGCCTATAAACTCTTCCAACTGGGAAGATTCTATATGAGAAATCCCCTGAAAATCAAGTATTCTATCTAATGCCGTCTTAATCTCTTCATCCGAGAGCCGTGTAAAACCATAGTTTGCACATCTCGACTGCAAAGGATAGATTATCTTGTGTCTATGGTTACACGTTATGATGAAACGAACATTGGAACTATAACGTTCCATAAGCCTCTTCAATGCATTCTGAGCATCAGGAGTCATACCGTCCATTTCGTCTAATAAGATTACTTTGTGCGGTACATTGCCTATCTTCATGGCTGAAGAAATCTCTTTGATTGTAGTTCTAACTACTTCAAGTCGTCTATCATCAGACGCATTGATTTCAAAGAAATTTGATTCTTTATCTTCACCCAAAACAAAGTTTGCTATTACACCTGCTGCCGCAGTTTTACCTACACCTGCTTCTCCGTAGAGAAGAAGATTAGGCATTCCTTCTTTCCAATGTTTCGCATCACTAACAAACTTATCTTGTCCTAAGATTTCTTCTAGTGTCTGCGGTCTATACTTTTCTGTCCATAACATAATTATTCACATCCAATTATCTAATCCAATTTGTTTATCTTTCTTCTTAATTTTAGATACCTTATCTGGTATCTTTGCCCTACGCTTTTGCACATTGTTTAGTTTTCCTTTCATGTACTTTACAAACTCAGGGTCTTGTTTCAACTGCTCTAGAATATACTTCTCATGGCTTTTCAAGCCAATCTTTCTGCATATCTGAGCATCCTTATCATAGGCTCTCTTTGATGGAATGGTTGCACTACGGGCAAGTTTTCCATTATGAGAGTACGCCAACAATTCGTAAAAGTAGTCTTGTGACCATCTTCTCTTCACTTTCGCATCAATGTAGGCTAACTTATTCGGATGTATGTTGGCGACTAACCATGATAAAATCTGAACATCTGGTGGTTTATTCAATTTCAGTTTTAGTGCTACATCTTCACGGTCTTGATTCTTCAAGAAATCATGAGTAATCTCAAACACATTTTTGAAGTAATCTTCAGGTTCATCTGAATTAGGAGCAATCATTTTTATTCTTGTCTGTAATTTAGATTTACCTGCTCTCTTCAATTTACAAAGAGAGAATATTTTCTTAGGTACGTCCTTTTGGTTTGCCGATGTTAGAACAACCTTACCTCGATATTTCAATAGTGTATCTACAATCAAGTCTGTGTTAGGTTTGAAGTTAGCCTCCAATATTACAATACCTCTATCAAGAGGAATACTGTAATTGTCTATCACATCATATTCGTTAGCGTACTTTACAATTGGGTCATCAAATAACGCAAGTGCTTGTTTCTTCTTGTCTGTACCTTCTTTGCCTACTATTATTATTGGTCTTTCTTTGTTTATTCCTATTATCATTCTATCTCCTTCATATGCATTATTTCAGTATAATCATTTTTACACATAGGACACTCTATATTCATGAAGAAAACCTTTACATCTTTCTCAACACTAATACAAGTCTGAAATACAACATGGCGAAAGCCACATTCTTTGCATCCTTTTCTCAATGTTTCATATGTTACAGTTTCTAAAATGGCTATGTCTTCTTCATCTGGATGATTCATCATATCTCTCCCTTCAACCTAAGTATCTTATCCAGTCCTTCTAGAGTATGATGTTCTCCACTATCTATTATTTTAATTATCTCTCTAAGTTCTCCCCAACAGTCCTTTGCATCCGGTAGTGTTTCTGGAACCAATTGAATCAGTTTCCATATATTTACAATACCACCAATAGTCAATATCGGTCTTGGTCTGCTTTTGTGTTCCTCAGATTTATACTTCGAGTCAATACCTTTCTGTTCTAGTGTTCTATTGACACCTAATAGAAAAGACTCAGACCCTCTCATGTTAACTCTAACTCTAACTCTATAACCTATGTTAGTATTATCTGCCCTTGATACATGAATCTCAGGCTTGGCAATAGAGATTAAAATTCCTACCAATTGGTCATCATTATACATTACTAACTATCTCCCTAACTTCTATTAAATCGTGTTTAACACGCAATTCATCTAAACCTTGTGATATCCACTCAGCCATTTTATATTCTTTTATATCAAAACTAAATACAAAAGAGATTAACCATCCACGTTTAACATCAAAGGTTCTAGCATCTTCTTCTGTTATTTCTTTTATACCTACATAATATGGATGTTTGTAAATATCATCTATTCCTGATTTTAATATTGCTAAGTCCCTATGTCCCGGTTCAGCATAGAACATAAATCTAATTAAATCACACCCACCATATTTAGAAACTATTTCTCTAATATCAATATCATACATCTTCTATTTCCTCCGGTTTCATTTGCTCAGTAATCAGATGTTCCTTATAGTCCTTTGCGTACTCACGGTTTTCATCCCATTTACCATTACCCTGTTGAGGGGATAATTCAAGGTGATACCAATGAGCCGCCGTTATTCTATCATCTCCATGAATAAGAGCATTCTCTTCTGCTTTGGCTGCTAATGAATAAACTAACGATTCAAGATGTTCAGCCACATAATAAGCCAAATCATGTGAAAGCGGTAATTCAGTTGCTTCTTTGATTACTTTCATAAAGTGAAACCTAGACATACGCTTTCTATTGACTGGTGGAGGCTTTGGAACGATTAATACATCTTTTTCGTTTACATAGGGAACCAATTTAGCATCCATTTTTTTGAAGCGACCCCTAGTTTCATCACCGACCCTCTTCAAATAGGCCACTTTACCCTCTATTTTTACACAATTATAAGGTATAGCGTCTATAAGGGTCATTGACCCGGCTTTAATCAATTACATTGCCTCCTTCAAGGTATCTAGCGTATCAACTTCAGAAGCGTACTTATCTTTTCTAATTCTGATACATCGTGGAAAACGCAGACCAATGTTATTATTCGAGTCTGTGGTAACTAAGTCACACGTTACCTCAAGCACAATGCGTGGTAAGAAATGCATAACGTCACCCGAAAAGGATTCTACATTCTTTCTCAATTCTGTGGTTAGCCACTCTAAATCATAATCGCTGAAACCAGTACCGACTTTACCAACAGATACATAATCAGAACCATCTTTTACAGATATACCATAAGCACCATACACATGACTTCTTTTACCATCACCATATGATGCAGATGTTATCACCACATCATAATTGAATCGTGGTGGCTTGTGTTTCAACCATCCTTTACTTCTCTTCCCTGATTGATATGGTAATGTAGGGTCTTTTATCATGATACCCTCAAATCCTAAATCAATGGCAGTTCTATATGCACTCTCTATTGTTGTATCAGAAGAGAATACATAAGTCTGATATTCAGGTTCTATGATTTCCTTTAGTGCAGTCATCCTGTTTCTTTGCGGTTCGTCTAACATAACATTAGCATTGTAAGACAACAAATCGAATACTGCTAACTTAACAGGACACTCTTGCATTGCCTCATCTTTATTCTTCTTATGAACACGCTTTGCTAGTAATTTATGTTCAGCAGGATTACCTTGCATATCAACTGGATATATTTCACAATCCAATATGATATTAGGTAGGTTCATACTTCGCACTATATCTACAACATCGGGGAATTGGTTAGTTACAACATTACCCTTTCTGTTGAATATTATAGTAGAGTGAGCATTCATCTCTGATATGTATGAGTGGTGAATCTGATACCTATTTCCATCATACTTGATATCAATGATTGGGTCAGATACAACATCAGTTTCTTTCTTGGCCTTTGCTAACATTGGCTTAACAAACTGTCCGTGTACTAACTTACAATCTGGTTCTTCATCATTATCTAATGCTACACATATCTCATGTGCTTTGTTGAACCTAGCATACTTCTCTACTTCTTTGATACCTTTGCCATAGTATTTAGCCATCGCTTTCAAAGGTATTTTATTATTAACTCCATTTCTAGGAGTCCTCAACCAGTACCTAAGAAACCATTTCTTTTCTCTAGCACTCATCTTGTTCAGATGCTCTTTGAATATAGTAAACGAATTACTACTCATCGAAGAACAATCGTTCTCCAATAACTGTATTAGTGTATTCAAAGATATATCTGAATCCTTCTCATTTCCCTCGTCTATTTCATAGACTGCTTCTCCGATATCTCCCCATGTATGGACTGCTGATTCTACTTCGTCTTCAAACAGACCTAGTGATTCTGCAATCCAAGTTATCGCTCTTTTGTTACCTATGTTGTTTATGTTATATTCCATAGATAGAATATACATAAGTCTAGCCTTATCATCAAATGAAGGCATGGCTCCAACAATTGTATTTACTTTCATCGTTGGAGTCTGGTTTTCTAATACTTCACACATTCTTGCTAATTTTTCTAATGTCATTCATATGGCCTCCTAATAGTCTTCCAAATCCAATAGAAGAAAAGTACGACTAATACTCCTTCCATTGGCTATGCCTCTTCTTCTGATTTCAGAAGACCAGACAGAATAAAATATGCCTCAAAGACATGATTCTCATTCAACCTACTAGCCTTCTCATCTTTCTTAAAACAGATTACTGTTGTTGCTACTAGTTGGTTAACATAGCCTTCACTAACCTGTACTAGTTTAGTGTAGACTTCAGGAGATACATGAGTTCCCTCACTCAACATCCTCTTTACTCTCTTCTTCATCGAATTTATTGTTTCCATTTTTATCACCTATTGCTTTTCTTAATGCTTTAACTAATGTCTTGCACTCTTCTATATTTACTCTTAATCCCTTTCGAGTAGGATTGCCATTATTGTACCATCTCATATCTACGATATCAATGTTCCATGTATTAGCAGTCCTAATAACTAATTCATCATTAGCATTTCTAGGGATTCTTGCTATTATCTTTTCATTATTCAACTTCAAATCCTCCCTTGAATATTTCTAAATCTTGATGACTGAACAAGTATTTTGGGGCAGCAAGTTCATCAAGCCTATTTGCTATCCAAACTGCTCCACCCAAACTACTTACTTGAACAATCTCAAAATGACCCATCTCAGTTTCTATTACCTCAGTAGTTTCTACCTTTGGTACTAATCCGTATAGTCGTGTCAATTCTTGAGATACCGCACTCATGTTATTAGCCACATACTGTATAATATGCGCCCTTTGTATTGGTATCTTAGCATCAACAGTTAGATTGATTTTACCTTCAAACTCACAAGCAATACAACCTTTTCCTCTCTTACCCTCTTCGTATCTACAAATAGGGCATGGTATCTCCGCAGGTAACGGAGCAGGGAATTTAACGGTTATAGCACTCATTCTCGGCCATCCCAAATCCTGTATGTTATTTCATATTCAACAGTCACATCAAATGGGAATGCTGCAAAATGTAATGTTGCATTACCAAATTCAGGTGCTAATCCCTCAGACCAAATGTAACTGTCTTGAACTAAGTGTCCCTTCATATTGAAGGTATAGTTGTGGAATATAACTGAGTTGTTATCAACTACAAAACTTAGATGTTCTGCCGTGTAATTGAAACTGGCTAACTCAATCAATCCATATGTTTTATTGGTATCTAACCACATCTCAGGTGCATGAACCAAAGTGCTATTATTCTCTAACACAAGTGTAAATTCACCAGTCATTGTTTGCCATTCCTTTTGAATCGCTTCTTCTTCATCATATACATCTGTTGGGTCTGGTATAGCATCAGCACAACCTGCCAACAAAGTACATACAATCATCAAACTCATCCATTTCTTCATTCTTCTTCATCTCCAATAAAAGTGTGTTGAACATATTCTTGATAGTCTTCACCGTTAAGTCCAACACCAAACTTAAGAGCCATTCTTTCATTTTCTCCTAGAACAGTTGCTTCCTTCATATGATTACGATATATAGCAATAGTTCTCAAATCAGTACCACTAAAGTACGCTTTACCAAATGGATGCGTATGAATCCATTCTTTCAAGGGAAACTTCATTTTAGGTTTATCTTTCCCATATAACTGTTCATCTTGACCATCAAAAGATACAAAACCCGGAGAACCAACGGAGATATAAGTGTTATCGTTTGCGTCAATTAAGACTTGAACTTCTCTAGGCTTATCAAAGGCAGTTAAAGACATTTGCCATATAGCATAGTATAACATCTCTCTATTCCACTTAAAGCCAGATTCAATCTGTTCTCTCCAATTATCTTTCATAACCTCTAAGTCTTCATACATCAATAATACGCCCCATACAATACAAGACCTAATCCTGCGGCCAACAGTAAAATCCATGTAAATCTAGTTACAGACTTTTCTGGTTCTTTAACAGGAATATCTACTCCTATATCATCGAGTATAATAGCATTTGACTCCTCCATAATATCCTCCTCAACTTGCTCTTTCAACTCGTTTGCATATTCAATTAGTGACTCACGCACTTCTTTTTCATCATCCATATCAGGTTCAGGTACAGTAGGTGTCAGTTTACGAATCCTCGATTTTACTGCACCAACAGACCTACCCAATTGTTCTGCCAATACTTCTACTTTCTCATTCGTGTTTTCCAACAAGAAATCCTCTTCTTCTTCAGTCCACTTTTTTGCCATTTAACTCAATCTCCTTAGTTGTTCTTCTAACTTTCTTCTTTTAATTATCATCTTATTCTTTCTCCTGTTTCTCCACCACAGAACCAAATATCCTAGCAGGGTTACAGGTAGTCTTTGTTCTGGTACTACCATGTGTTCAATTTCAGTTTCATCATCTGATGATTCTAAGGTTGAACCCATAGTTATCATACCTATCTTGTTCATATTCTTCAATCTCCTTATTCTATTGTAACAAGCCTTCCTAGAGCGACCTAGATGCTTTGCTACCTTATCCTGTGCATCATCATGTGCAGTATAATTCTGTACTAGATACGCATCATCAGCAGGTGTCCATGACCTACCAGAATTAGGTTCGTCACCATGAGCGTTTTTACCTCTTGGTGTCTTCTTGACCTCTTCTTTCTTTGCTTTGAATTTGACAGTTATGTTGGAAGGGTTTGTCTTTTCCAACTTAATCAATTCTCTTAGTTTTGTTTGGATTGCTCCATGTGAACGAGCATTCCAACCTTTTACTATTCTGTTGAAGTGGTCATTAAACAGAACGGTAATAATTGAGGCGGGAAACTTCTCGCCACTATCTGTTTCCTCTTTGCTTAGTGCAAGAAGGAACTCTTCTTCTTTTTTAGTCCATGATTTATTTCTCATATATTCACTATCCTTTTGTCAAAAATATTCTCATCGTTAAACCATCTTTGCATCCATTGTGCAGCCATACCTGCTACTGCTACATGGGTAAAGTGTATGTCCTTCGTATCTAACGTCTTACCAAATGATTCACCTTGACAACTGAATGAACCGTCTGGCCCTGCTAGAAATGTATCGCAATGTTTAGGGTCAGTCAAATAACTGATTAATGCTCCATTCCTACCTTGCGCTCTCAAATCTAACCACTTGTTTGTGCAATCATCTTGAAAGCCCTGCCTATAAACCAATCGTCTTACATCTAAATTATCTGCACAACAGACAATCAAATCAAAACCCTTCAATTGGTTTTGAGTCAGTATTGGAAACTCTTTTCTGCTACCTATGGCATCATAGTCCAATAACGCTCTTACTTTCTTCGCACCTATATGCGAAGTGTTGAAGTTCTGATAAGACAGATTCTTTACTTCAACAGTATCAGGGTCAGATATATGTATATCATACAACCCTGTCTTATGTAACAATGGAGTCAAATAACTTCCTATTCCACCTACACCTATTATCAATACCTTTCTTTTCTTATTCATATCTTACACCTGAAATAAATTGCTTGACAGTCATTTGAGCCAAGTCTTTCTTGTTCACATTAAACATATTGAATGTTTCTTTGTTCCTATTCCTTAGAGAAACAGGAGTACAATTAGTAGCATTACCTATGTCATGTTGAGTGAATTCTGGCTGAGAACCAAACACTCTCAAACATACAGTAATCCACAATGCAGAAGCCATGTAACTTTTAGTGAATGCTATATCTCTAGCAGTCACATAATTGTGAACATATTCCACAACTTCCATTGCATCTTTCTTGAAGTTTCTTTTTAGATTTTCATTACCATACTTAGTGACAATCATATCATGTGTCACTCTATCAACCCAAGGTTTAATCGGCATTGAATGTAGAATGTATGGTTTATTTAGTGTCCTTGCTAACTTTCTAGCACACTTTGAAACCTTTGAAGGGGACAAACCATTCGTCTGTGCTACTTCAGAAATAGTCAACGGTATTCCGTTTTCACGAAGCACTATCAAACATATTGCTGATGCTCTTACGTCTATGTTATATCCCTGCATCACCCTGCTGAAAAACAGTTTCTTGTAATAATGATGCGCCCTCTCCTTTAGTGAGTGGTTAGGAAGATAAGGGGACAACGCCATATTTAATTCAATGAATCCCCTATTCAATGACTGTTGTTGCCTACCCTTAAACTTCAATTGTGTTCTTCCTAATCTCTTTATGTAACTTCCAGAGAAACCACTACTATTGAATACAGAACCTAATGCTCCTCTATCACCTACTCTCATAGATGAACTACCGTCTTCATTCAAGATAGGTACTTGGGAAACTCTATCCTCAAATATATTGGTAACTAATACTAGCCCGCAATCTGAGCATACAGTTTCACCTAATGACTCATCTACAAAATTAGACGTTGATTCACAATTCATGCATTTCAATTTATAATCACCTTCCAATCTTTTTCTTTACCTGTTATGTCAACAAAGGGCATATCGAATCTGGAAACCTTATCTATATCGTCTTTCAATTCCTTTGGAACATATCTACCAATAGTATTGACTAGTTTCATTGTTATGTTATCATTAAGCAATGCTAGTCCTCTAGCAGCATATTGGTCGCCAAGACTTGAATTACTGTGAACGTTGTCTATGCATATCGGCCCTCTTAATTGACCACCCATGAAAGACAAGCCACTGTTAGTCCTTCTATATGACGACCTTGTATCAGCATCAGTAGGTTGAAGTAAATCATCATGAATAAACACATACGTCTTAACCTTCTGAATCTGAGTCTTGTAAGTAGAATCTACAATAATCCAGTCAGCCTTCTTACCTCTAATTAGCATAGCAGTATATTTACCCACATCAACTAGACGAATTCTATCTGGGTATCTTACAGTTAGGGAATTCATTAACTCCTTTGCTCTATTTTCTACTATGTCTTGTGTCCTGTTTTGGCATAGGAACTCAACCATAAGTTTCTCTTGTGATGATGATGGTTCTTCTCCCATCAATTCTTTCCATAGTTTCTTCGGTGACATATATGCCCATTTCTTTGCTCTAGTATGTCCATGATAGAAGTAATTGACAAATATATCTAGGTCTTTCACACTTATTGGCCCCCATACACCATCTGATATTTCAAGTGCGGCCTTATCATTATCAATCATTTGAGTGTTGAGTCTAACCTCAACCTTTTCTCTAGTTTCTACATCAAAGAACCAAAACGGTGTTCTGTTCTCAAGTACATAAGATACATTCTCAGGTAGCATTATCATTCTGAATAGATAGATTGTTAGCGTCTGAGCATCTTCTTCAAAACATGACCTATACAATGCACGACTTAATGCAGTCATTAGATTCTTCTTGGTTACTCTTTGACTCATCAATTTGTAGTATGGCTCTTTCTTCTCAACCATGAAAGTAGCATTGTTATTGTTAGGTAATACGAAGGCTACCTTGAAATCATTAGGTGCGCCCCATCGTCTATTTCTTCTACCCCATCCTAGAAAATTCTGTAAAGCAATTTTAATACCTTTAATCAAAGGCTCTCCTTTTTGTGTTCTAATATAGGAGCATTCTACTGTGTAACGCCCCGTAGTACCTTCAGTTCCAGTCTTACGACTATGATAATTCAACTGATATGTAGAATATACATCTACATTAGTAGTGTAGGTCTTTGAACTGTCATCAGCAGTAGATATTTCTATCTTAGCCTTAGTACACCATCCGTAATCATCAAACATCTCACTCCCCTCTCTTACTTAGAATAATCTTCTTTCTTTCTTCATACTCTTCTAAGGGGCCGTCGAATGCTTCTTGATATTTAACACCAAGAATTATCCTCCTGTACTGGTTTCTAGTACAGGCATATCTTCTCATAAAATAATTATCTTCACTCATTTATTCATCCTCCATATTCATTTCGTTTATTTTGTTTCTAAGCATATCCATCTCTCTCACTAACCATCTAACAGAATTGTTGTCTACATCTCTCCTGTTAACTATCTGCAAAGCCAGTTTCATTCCTTCCAATTTTCCTTCGATGTAGTCTAAACTGTCTTGGGGGAGGGTGTTCATTCCTCTTCACCCAACCCACCAAAGACATTTTTACCGAAGTTTTCATGCCACTCTCTCTTCTCAACATAGAATCCTTCTTGGTTGAGTTTCTGCATGTATTCAACATCACAACCTTCTGTTATGATGAACACTAGTATTGCATCTCTTGGTAATCTCTTGAATGTACTCCAAGAGTATTTCCTATTATTGATTATAGGTTGCTTGAACCTACCTTCTCTTCTGGTATTCTTAGAGAATTTCTTCTCATCAGATAACCATCTTCTGTAAGTCCTAACTAGTGTTGACTTGTTCATCTTCTCATGGACTTCTTTTACATCCATCAGAATCCCACCTTTACAAACTCTACATCCTTGTGATACTTAGTAGTAAAATAGTTAGTATTAGTTAGAGAGATGAACTCCATCTCTAAACGCTTTCTCTTTGGGTTAAAGAAATAACGCCAATAGATGTGCTTATCGTTCCACTTAGTACCTTGCGTTCTCTTCATTGTGGCTGCTTTCTCTATTGCTAGAGAATCTGCAACTAAAGATTCTATCTCTATATCTTTCTCCATGAAGTTTTCTTCAAAACGTTCAATGAAGTGTGGTGTTAGTATCACCCAAAAGTAATGCTTACCGTTTGGTTTCATTACCTTATGGTGTTGTGCTGAGAATGGGTTAAACCAATTACCACATTCTACACACTCCATCTTTCCGTTCCGTGTTATTTCAAAATTTGTGCTTCCACATTTACAATTCGTAAATCTCATTTTCATTCCTCTTTATTTATTTTTAAGTACATAGCCATATCAAACAGGTTTCTCATTTTCGAGCCAACCTCTTTGTCATCTTGTGCTAAACCTGTGACTATGTAAAATCTCCGCAAATAGCGAAGAAACAGGTCTAGCGTTAATTTCTCATCAATAGCATCGTTTACTGCATCTCTAAATGCTTTCTTTGCTTCTTTGACATTTCTATACAGGTAGTTATCCAATGCACTATATGTAGTTACACTAGGCATAATGGTGTCAATGATATCTATCTCATCGAATAGATACTCTTTGATGAGTTTCAAGTCATCTGTTGTTTTAATTACATGATGACTATATATCACACGCCCCACCTGCACAAGCCGGATTGTTACCAAAATCATCATTATCATCGTCAGTAACTTGTGTCAAATCAATACTGTTTAGTGATTGCATCATCTTATCGTAAGTCTTTCTATCAGTAGCCTCGAATGGCGGTTGTGGATATGCGTTCTCATCATATGGGAAACAAGACAATCCATTGTAGAAATGTCTATTCAACCACATCCACTTTCCTACTTCATCCCATTTATCATCAGGGATATATACAGTAGCAGAAACATTATGGGTATTTTGCCCATTACTGTGTCCGGGTGAAACCCACCTTACAGAAGCATCCTTTACTCTCTCTAAGAAAGCAAATACATCTTCATCCTTACTTGTTGTTGCACCTACTGGTGCTTTTTGCGGTAATGCAATACAATATCCATTAGCATCAAACTGGTCTTTTTCCATCAGTTCTGGATGGTATTTATTCAGATACAATGCTATTGGTTCATCATCCTTGACTCTAATTCTCCTAATATAATATGGAGAATGCCAAGCATGAATACCGCTTGAAGTTCCCAATACACAAGAAGCAGTACCGGATGGTTTGATACAGGTTAATCTGGCTGCCTTCTCTACACCGATTATATCTGCTACTCTTGCGTTCTCTCTCTTAGCAACGAATACTGAACCTGTTACATCTAGGTTAGCAACTTTGTTACTAGCGAGTCCTGTCATTGATACTCCTAACAATGCATCTTTCTCAGTAGTATCTTGCCATATATCTCTAAGATAATGGAAGTCTGTATAAGATGCTTGTAGTGTACCTAAGAATGATGCAGCCCTTACTCTATTATTCAGGTCTTCTTGGTCTACAACATTACTAACGTTGCATTCCGTCAAATTACAGAACTGATAGGGTCTAAGTGCTATCTCACAACAGGGGTTAGTTCCCCAATCTTTGTCGTTGGTGAAATACAAACCGGGTTCACCAGTTCCACCTTCTTCTATTCTCTTCCATAACTTGTTGAATACCTCTTCATCAATCTTATGTCTTAGAATTACTGCTGAGTTATTCGCTCTCATTCTTTGTGCATTACCATCCCAGAATGGCCCTGCTTTACAATTAATCATTTCATCATCATCAATGCTGAATAGACTAATCATGGCTGCTCTACGAATACCACCAGACAATACTGCATCTGCTATATGACACATTATATCATGACATTCTAATGTTGTCAAGTGTGTACCGTTCTCTTTGTTTTGTAGAATACCCTCTATGATACTAATACAAGTTCTCAATGGAGCAGGGCCGGGTGCTTTACCACCACTAGTCTTTAGCCTTGCACCTTTTGGTCTAATATCATCATAGATGAATCTAGGTGTTTGAGTCAAATCTCCTGTGTAAGACCTAAACAATTCCTTGATTGCATCAGCCCAACCCATAATAGAATCTTCAATCACTATCTTTCTCTTTCTATTGGGATTGGGATGCTGAATAGGAGGCAATTGCCTCACATGATGTTTCTGAACAGAATAACCTACTCCTGTTCCACCTAACAACAAGAACATTGCTTCATTGAAGCATAGTACATCATTGATAGGCATGTATGCACAATTGTAAATCCTATTAGGAGATATCTCAATTGGCTTACCTGCAAAATGCATTGAACGCATTGAAGGTAATATCTTTCTTGGAATAACATAGTTTGCATATACATCTTCTATCTCTTGTAAGAAATCTTCACCTAAATGTGAAAACTTCTCTAGATGCATATCCATATTTCTTTGGCATAATTCTAGCCATGTTTCCTTCCTATTTTGTTCAGGCATATACTTTGCATACTTCATATATACCGTTATGTCACTTAATATTTCTCTTGCTTTATTGTCTTGCATAATTAACACTTCACTTGTTTACTATATGGCATTTCACTTAAATTAGAAAAAGCCGCCACCCATTCTCCTTCCTTTTTTATAGCCCATTGTTTCTCAACTAGAACTTCCCATTGAGGGAAAGTTTCGTAGGCTTTATCACCGTATATTTGAACCATGTGGTCAAAATCGGTGAATGTTTTCCCATCATATACAATCTGCATATCTCCATCGCATACGATAACTGCTTTCTTGCTGAATCCAAGAACATAACCAACAGGATAGAAGTCTGCTCTAACAACATCCCACTCCCTGTAAGTTTTTACTTCTTTAGCCTGCCAACCAAATATATTGAATAACGGTTTAAACTGGCCCTTATCTATAAAATTAATATTATCTTTCAAATCCATACCATAACCTCTAATGGCTTGTTTGAGATAGGGGAGCGAGAGGCTACGCCCCCACTATCTCATTTAGTTGAGTGGTGGGCTTATTGCCCGCCAACAACCGCAGGGATTAATTCAACGTTATCAACGCTATCCCAATTTACTTCTGAAATCTCTTCCCTTGAAGTAAGTTCCGAATCAATAACAACCCAATGTGTAGGGTGGTCGTTGATTTGCTCTATTACATCGGTGTGGGATATACCCACTAATTCCGTGTGTCCTGTTTCATTTATTATTGTCAAAATCATTCTTAGTCCTCCGTTTTCTTTCCTCATGTACTTTGCTAATTAACCTTGCGCCCTAGCCTCGATGAGCCTTCCGGTCAATATGTTAATTGTTTCTTCATACTTCTGAACAAGTCCTTGCAGTTGTCCATTCGCATTTACTAGGTTTTGATAACCCATGCTCACTTGCTGCAATTGCTCTCTTATACTATCTAAATCGCTCTCTAATGTAGCGACTTCTGCTTCTAACTCTTTCTTTGTTTTACCTTTTTCCGTCATGGTTTATCCCCACTTTTCTTTCTTCAACTTGCTAATTTCTGTGCTTGCATCAGCCTTAGTTATATGGTCTATATCTCCTTCAAACCCTAATCGAATTAAATAATTCTTTTGCCTCTCGGTTGCCGGAACGTCTTCTTTCTTATCTGAAGACAATACTTCCCATAGTTTCTTAGTCTGCTTCTCACTCAGAACATCGCCTTTTATCATTCTATTCTTCATATCCAATAAGAACCTTTCTTCCCAAGAATCTTTACCTTGTTCTGGTAAGAATGGCTTTACTCCATAATACTCACACGCATCTAAAAATGCAGGTTGGTGATTGATATCTTGAACCGTCGCCACAATTTTATTCTTGCGTTCTAAGGCTAGTCTTCTCCTTTCCTCCACTTTTTTATCGTGATTTTCTAGTTGCTCTAGCCGACTCTCCAAAAAATTGTCCTCTTTTTTAATCTGCTCGTTTGCTTTTTCCAACGTAAAATAGAACAACAGTAAATCATTATACAAACTTTGACTCGGATATCCTTTCCTCCTAATCTGTGCTTTCGGATTATCTGGATGATTCCAACGCCATACCAAAGAGGCCATTTTGTAGAATGGTTCCCCATATTTACCTTCACCTCTCTTCCTGATATACGTTTTGTCACGATACATTCTATACGTTGAGTCGTAGTATCTACCACTTTTGCGTACATTAACTCTCAAGTCCATGTCCTTAACTTCATTGAACATTCTTGTGAATTCATCACCATGCATGTTCCACCATGCATCTTTCTTCAATGCTTCAACTCTTACTTCAATCCATTCCTCAATCATTTCATCCGTAATTTGGTCATCAGATAGACCAGTTTCTTCACGGATAGCACGAAGAATAAGATACGAGTTTATGTGGTCTGAACCAACTGACTCTCTAACATCAGTTTCGGTGTTATGAATCTCAAAGTGATATACAATATTGTGACCGCACAAACACTTGTATGGATGTTTAGTTACCCATGTGGGCATTGTACCTAGTCCATTCCACCATACATTGCCAGTTGCTATCCACTCATCTTTAGCATCATCATAATTGTCTGCTTTAGATAGAGAAACCATATTGGTCTTTAGAACTCTATCCCATCGGCCATTACCTAATGCTCTTTTTGCTTCTTTCCAATCTTCTGTCATTCTTCTTCCTCATTATTATTAAAATTATTATTCATATATTTCTGAATGTCAGGTAAGCCTACCGCTACTACCTTGTAATGTTTATATCCATTAATCAGTCCTGTCATCTTTAACAATGTAGGTGCTGATTTTACTCCTAGCATCTCAAAGAACTTTGGGTCTTCGTGATGCCATTTAGTTTCCCAATTCAAATTATTGGCTACTAATATGTCATGTAACTGTCTGCATGGCAAACATCTTTTCTTACTTAGTACGATGTGAGTCATTCTGACTTCACCTCTTTAGTGTCTTCCACAATACTATGATACGCTAGATGAAACAAAGCATCGTTAAGATACTCTTCATCATTAATATTATATTGCATCAATAGACGTAATATTTGTTCCATTCCTTCATCAATCCCTTTATTGATTGCTGCTTCTATTAAATTAATCTTCTCTTCTTTCATTGCATTCACTCCATTTCTACCCATCTAATAAACTTGTCCGATTCATCTTTACATATGGTGAAAATAGTTCCACTTCTCATATGCACTTCTACTTCGCCGTGTCTAGTTTTGGTGTATGCCGTTACGCTATCTTTATCTCTAAATACTGTTATTCCGCTTGTTGTTTTATAATTCATTCATTTAACCATCCTGCTAATATATTGTAATTGAACTCTTTTGCCTTCATTGTTCTACCTGCGGCAATATGGAACATACCACATTGCGTACACAAATAAGTTTGCAGATTTTTACCGGGTTGATTTCTCATCGCCGCTTCTGCTTGTGCTTGAGTGTAAGCAACCTTTGGTTTCCCATTACTACTCACACATCTATCATTCCAATGTCTGTTCAAGATAATCACTCCATCTTCTCATACATTCTTTGTTCAGAAAGATGAGCAGTTAATAACTCATCTATCTTATCGTAGACTGCTTCTGCACATCCACCAATAGTCTTTCGATACAGACTTAGCCATATCTGATATTTCCTATTGATTACTACCTTCGGTAAATCATTGTCACCCATAGTTATAATGATTGGAGGCATATCCTCATCATCTACTAACTTGAATTCAACCTCTCTCTTTACCGCTTCCTGTTGTGATGTCCTCATTCAAACACTTCCTGTTTCATCTTTCAAAGAATCCTTCAATCTCTTCTCTTGGTCGAGATGGTCTATTCCCTGTTGTATTTCTACATCTAAGTTTCTCATTCTGAGTTTAGCAGCGTCAACCACTTGCTTCTCAGACAATACTGCCCAACTTGGTAGTTTGGCCCATTCAATCTTTAGAACAAGTTCCCTAGAGATACTTGTAATCTTTCCATCTTTATCTCGGATATTGAGAAAACTACCTGCTAGTGGTGTATTAACATAATACATCTCACCTTCAATAGTCTGCACGTTCTCCAAGTATTCATCTGATTCCCTATACTTATCTAGGGAATACCATATCTTCAAATCCATTCTGTTTTCTTTCTTCCAACTTTTCATCTGTTTCACTTCCTTATTCCTTGGAACCAATTTTCTATCACACAATCACAGGGTTCCATATCATAGTCTGCGACTGCTATCTGCTTCATTATTACTCCTTTTACACATTTGGTGCATTTCATATTTATTTCCCTCTCATTTTCATAATGTGGTCTTCCGGCCACCAATCGGGTCTTTGAGTCTTCCATTCTGCAAAGTACCATTTTTCACCAAGATAGTATTTCTGATATGCTTCACAAGCATTGTTACTCTTATACATATCTGGCATTGCTTGGGCAAATGGTGTTAGCCCTTCATCTGGTAAATAGTCAATCAACTCTTGAATAGTATCATGATACATCTTCATTGTTCTTTCAACTTGATGTGTTTTACCATATCGAATAGTATATTCTTTACACAAAGCATAGGTATGTTCTACTAACCATTCCATATTACTACTGCTTTGTCTAGCCCAGATAGTACATGGGTGATAAGCAAAAGACATACGGTATGGTGCATTAAACCCTCGTAAATGTAAACAAGTAGATATCATCTGTAATGATTCTACTGGCATTTTTACAACGTGTTTATCTACCATTTGTTGTGCGCTCTTTATTGGGTCTTCATTTAATACAAATATATTCATTTTAATTATCTCCTTAAATTTAGGATTATACAATATTTGGCGAGCCATGCAGGATTTGAACCTGCGACTTCCGGGTTAAAAGCCCGGCGTTCTACCTGTCTAAACTAATGGCCCTTATTGTAATATTGAGTTAGAGAAGAATAGGTGCGAGGTCACTCCGAAGAATGAAGCACCATGTCATATGAACGTATACCGTAAAATAATTACAAATCCGAAACGTGGAAATGCCTCCGTGAATCTTAACACGAAAAAAA